>JGI24024J18818_10000062_pt1 | contig 28581 bp, 26 predicted proteins | sample Cruoilmetagenom2_FD_18818 | JGI IMG/M metagenome (IMG submission 18818) | reverse complement strand
CCCGCGCATGATTTCGACCGGAGCGCCGAGGAACCCGGGAGAGGGGAAGGATTCATAGAACGCCATCATCTTCTCGATAGCCGACGGAGTATACTCGGCTTCCGCCAGCGGGGGAAAGAACTTGCGCGAATTCGAAAAAAGCCGCTCACCCTGAAAGAACAGCAGGTTGGCTACGTCCTCATATTCACCCTGGGTGACACGCTCAAAATGGTCAAAGAAAGCATCGCCGCCCCCAAATACACCCAGGTCAGGTCTCAGGTAGTGCATGAGCTGCTCTGCCAGCAGCGAGAAAGCGAAGCCTCCGACGGCGATTTTTAAATCTGACACATCCCGGATGGCCGCCATCAGCTCCTTCGTACGTTCGATGGGGAAGTAGGCACCTCCCTCCGCTTCCTGCGCTTCACCGCCCTCGTAATCCTCAACAGTCAGCGAATCCGTGTTGCGCAGGGTGATCAGGATCAGGGCAGGGTCGTGATGATCGATCAAGTCCAACACGGTCTGGGCCCATCTCTGCCGAGGGACATTTAGCAGATCCTTGCAGACCACCTCAATACCCAAACGCCTGGCGACCGCCGGAACCTGGATGAAAGCGTAGGGGTAAATGGGAAAGTTCTGCATGTTGGAGGCGTTGAGCAGCAGGGATTTTTTATTTTGCGACATGGTCATCCCGGGTCAGATCTGGCGCGTCTTCGGTAGCCGCTTGCACTTCTGCGGTTGGTGTTCCCACAACCAAACAGGTTGCTTTATTTTTCAGAGCTACTTGGGTGAAATACATGGTGTTTCTTCGTGCCTTTGTGCCTAGTATGATAAAAGAAAGACACGGCAGACCGATTATTGAGCCTTGGTTCAGGAAGAAACCGTCACTAAGCACTGGTCGCCGTGTCCTAATAGGGGGTTGCCCGAACAGTTGTGTGGACCGAAGAGTCCGAATTCTGCTAGAACGGGCACCCTGATTATACTTGAAAAGCGAGGATGAAATGGCAGAAGAAAAGAAAGAAGTATTTGTTGGGATCGACGTATCTAAAATGCAGTTGGATGTGGCAGTAGGAGAAGATGGAGCTTTCTGGAGCGTGACGAACGACAGTGAAGGGATCCAGGAATTAGTTGAGCGACTAAAGGCAGTATCTCCCACTTTGGTTGTGGTTGAGTCCACTGGTGGGCTGGAGACGCCTGTCGTAGCAGAGATGGCAGCTGCGGGTTTGTCAGTAGCAATCGTCAACCCAGGAAGAGTGCGAGAGTTCGCTAAATCGGTGGGATTGCTGGCCAAGACCGACAAGTTAGATGCCAGATTACTTACTCGCTTCGCAGCAGCTGTGAAACCACCTGCCAGCCGGTTGCCCAGTGAAGAAGAACAGTATCTGACAGGCTTGGTACGGCGGCGCAGGCAGCTTCTAGAGATGCGTACTGCCGAGAAAAATCGTCTGAACACCACACGTATAGCACTTCGAGAGCGTATTGACAACCACATAGCCTGGCTGAATAAGGAAGTCGAAGCGTTAGAGGACGAAATTGATGACTTTATCCGCCAGAGCCCACTGTGGGCCAAAAAAGAAGCTATCTTGAAGAGTACACCTGGTGTGGGGCCCGTGACCAGTTGCACATTGCTGTCCGAATTACCTGAATTAGGGCAATTGGATCGCAAGAAGATCGCTGCCCTGGTCGGGGTAGCCCCAATGAACAAAGACAGCGGCCCCAGACGTGGCAAACGCTGTATTCGAGGTGGCAGAGTATCAGTTCGTAGTGTCCTGTACATGGCAGCCCTCACTGCAACTCGTTTTAACCCTACTATCCGGGCTTTCTATCTTCGGTTGCTTGAAAACGGTAAAGAGAAGAAAGTAGCTTTAATTGCTTGTATGCGTAAGTTGCTCGTTATTCTTAATGCGATGATTCGAGATCTCGAACCTTGGCATCCTAATCCTGTTTAAAGGTATTTTTTATCTTGACAGATAACACAGTTGCTTAGTGGTGAAAAACCTACCAGGTCACAGGAATCCAGGAAACACTATGCATTGAGCTTAGCCGAAGTGGCAGTGAAGAATCTCCACATGTGTTTGAAGATTCTTCAATAAAAATCAACATGACTCCAATCAAAATCAGATTGATTGAGTACTATTTTGTTTGTGGTTAAATTAATCCCATAATGAGATGTAAAATGAAGCTCTCTATGTTATGCTTGTCTTTTGTCTGTGATCCACTATTTAACGAAATTCGTTCGACAAAACACGAATGAAGGATGTACAGACACAGATCGAGATGGAGTGGCTGCTTAGAAGATACGGAGGTACTATCACATTCGGAAATTATTCATAAATTCGAGAAGGGATTTCAATGAGTACAGATATGGATTTCACCATCTTTATTTCGACAACAGAACTGGCGGAAAAACTTGATGACGCGAACCTCGTGATTGTTGACTGCCGCTTCCAGATTGAGGACACCGGGAAGGGCAGGCGTGATTACAATGGGTCGCATATCCCGGGCGCGGTATATGCTCACCTGGATGAGGACCTGTGCGCCCCAATTGTACCGGGAGTGACCGGACGCCACCCGCTCCCCCCGGTAGAGCGGGTCGTAGAGACCTTCTCGAAGTGGGGGATAACGTCCGCCGACCAGGTCGTAGTTTATGATGATGCGGGCGGCGCGCTGGCTGCCGGACGCCTGTGGTGGATGCTGCGCTGGCTGGGTCACGATGCCGCGGCGGTGCTGGATGGCGGTTGGAGCAAATGGCTGGCGGAAGGTCGTCCTGTACGAGGTGGAGAGGAGCAGCGTGAGCGACGGGAGTTTATCCCGCGCCTGCGCCCGGAGCTGCTGGTCGATGTTGAAGAGGTGGACGCCAGGCGGAATGACCCCTCCTGGTTGGTGGTCGATGCTCGTGCATCTGAACGCTACAGGGGTGAAGTGGAGCCGATTGATCCGGTTGCGGGGCACATCCCGGGTGCAATCTCCCTGCCGTTTGCCGGTAATTTGACCCCCGAAGGTACCTTCCTCTCCGTTGAAGAACTGCGCAGGCGTTATCTGCCGGTACTCGGTGATGTGCTTCCCGAGAACGTGGCCTTCTACTGCGGTTCCGGTGTCACCGGTATCCACGATATCCTGGCAATGATGTACGCTGGATTAGGGGAACCAAAGCTGTACCCGGGCTCGTGGAGCGAGTGGATCACGGACCCAAACCGACCGGTGGGGAAATAGAAGGGTGAGTTCGCCGGAAAAACGCTGCTCTATGCGGATCAATTAATCAACAATCTAGTACTCAGTCAGGATGAAATTTATGGATTGTCATTCTGAGCCCGATCGAACAATCTTCACCGTTCGATCGGCAGCGAAGAATCTCAGGCACCGCTGGGGAGATTCTTCACTTCGCTGCGCTTCGTTCAGAATGACAAATTAAAGGTTGATGTTTGAAAGTCTACCAGGTGCCACGCACTTCGCAAGTGCGTGGCACCTTAAATTAGGATCGAGAGGAAAATCATTAAACATCATCGAAGCGGGAATCTTCCAGTTCTTTGCGCAGCCGCTGCTCTTCGCTGATGATTGGTTCGCCCTCTGAGACGTCTTCCGACGGCTCCATTTCTGCCATTTCTGCTGCGCGGAGTTCGGCTGGAGAAGCCCGGGACGTGACGCTCCATTTACCGCAGTGCGGGCAGCGATCGAACTTACCCACAACGATATTGAGCCCCCAGATGTGCCGGCTGAAAGATCGGCTGCATTTGGGACAGACGCTGCCTCCCAGAGGACCGTAGCTGCGGGGTGATCCTGGTGTTATGCTGCCCCCTTTCGTCCTGCCTCCCGCCAGGGTGCTGATGGCGAAGGAGATCAGGGAAACAGCGATTACTAGACCCAGGATGACACCCCCAATTTTCAATGCAGATGCATATCCTTCGGATGCGCTGACGAACTCCTTGGTGATCGTGTTTGATTGGTACTCACGTCCACCTGTGCTGTAGCCGATAGCACTGAGTGTGTGCAACCCGAGTGGGTAATCATCGGTACTGAACTTAAAGCGGAAGGAAGGAGACTCGGTCGCTTCCCCCATCAACTGGTCATCAATCAGGTATTCGACTCTTACCAAATCATCTGCGCCGCTCACCCGTAGGCTGAAGGAGCCCTGGATTTGAACTCCGCCACCGTAGCCAAAGTCCCTGCTGAGCCTGAGCGTTAACTCCTCAGCGTCCTGTGCGGATACAATGCCAGTTATTCCAATCATCAAGAACGCCAGGATTCCAACACACCAGGCTGTTTTCCTCATCATACCTTCCCACTTGTTGTTCATCTGGTTGTTACCTTTAAGTTTTCGCGTGATTCGCAATAATTCGTGTAATTCACGATTCCTATTTCCACCTCGTTAGGATCGACTCTCTCTGGAACATGCGCACAGCCAGATAAACCATGATCGAATCGATGATGAGCAGTGCGATCGCCATGAACAGGATCAGGGTGCTGTTTATGAAAAATAATCCGGCGATTTGGGCGAAGAAGATGAGCAAGACGGGGAGAATGATGACTGCTGATATCTGTTCGGCTGCGCGCGGATCGGTAACACGTGAAGAGACCATGATGGCAAAGTTGACAGACAGGATCGCTAATAGGGGACCGAGTAAGATTACCGCCATCAGCCACATGGGGTCTAGCAAGGCGCGCATTACATCGACCGATTTTACGATGATCGCAGAACCCACTACATAGATCAGGAATCCACCCCAGGTAGCTAAAACTGCGGGAATGACCGCCGCTAAATTCTTGCCGATCAGTAATTCGGTAGTTGTGATGGGGGTTGCCAGCAGTGGTTCCAGGCTGCGGTTGGTCTTCTCTCCGACGATCGAGTACGCGGCAATGTTGATTGGGATAATTAAAGGGGTCAGCATGAAGAGGAGCATAAACTGGCTGACCATGTACACCTGGAAGCATTCACCACCGGTGAGACCTGCGCCGCACATCTGTGTAAACTGTTCCGGCATCTCACTGGTGAAGTCATCCACTTCAAAGGCGCCGCCTACACCCAGCATGATGAGTGGTAATGCCGCGAACACCAGCGGAATAAAAATAATCGTGAATAAAACCATGCGGTTCTTGAAGACTTCTGCCCATTCTTTTTTGATGATCGTTTTTACTCTATTCATGGGAGCTTCCTCAGGAGTTCTGAACTAATTGTAAGTATACGTCTTCCAAGGAGCGCCGCAATTCGCCGACGAATTGGATTTCAGCGCCCTGACCAACTAATAGACGGATAATTTCCGGGTTATGTACTTCAGGATCATCCAGGCTGAGGACCAGTTTGTTGTCGACAACTTTGGCTTCGTGAACGAAAGACAATTCACCCAGTTCATTTGCCAACATCTCGTCCACCCTGGTCAAGTGGAACACGACTTTCCGCCCGAAGACCTGCGTGCGCATACGAGCTGGTGAATCTACGACCAGGAGATGAGTTTTGAACACTCCGATGCGGTCGCACAGGCGGTCGGCTTCATCCAGGTTATGGGTGCAGAGAAAAATCGTGCGTCCCTCTTTACTTAGTTCAGCGATAAAGTCTCGCACCAGGCGGGCTGATTCGGGGTCCAGCGCGGCGGTGGGTTCGTCCAGGAACAGGATTTTCGGCTCGTGCAGCAGAGCTCGAGAAAGCGCCAGTTTCTGCTTCATGCCTTTGGAAAATGTTCCCGCTTCATCGTGACGCCTATCCCACAGCCCCAACATGCGCAGGTACTTTTCCACCTGTCCCTTTGGGTCTTTGATTTCGTTCAGATTGGCGTAAATCTCAAGGTTGTACTGCGCGCTCAAATTTTCATACAATCCGGGCGCCTCGGTCAGGATGCCCGCCGTCCGGCGGATTTCCTTATCTTCCTGTCCGAGCCGAAAGCCGTTTACAGTTGCGGTGCCGTTTGTTGGGCTGATCAGGCTGATCAGCATGCGTATTGTGGTGGTCTTGCCGGCTCCATTCGGACCCAGGAAGCCAAAGACTTCCCCCTCCTTGACATCCAGGGTCAACCGGTCCACAGCCAGAGTTGTGTTAAATTCTTTGGTAAGGTTTTCAGTTGTAATCATTGATGATATCTCCTGCCGGGCTAATTGTACCGGGAATCCTCCAGATTTTCAGGTGTTTCCTCAATTTTCGCGCGGGCAAGTATGGATTCTGCATCACTTGCAGGTGCAAGTTCTTCATATTCAACGGGTACTGGCTCGGGTTCGGGTGTGCGGAGGGCAAATATGATAACGATGCTGATGATGGCGACAACGCCGATGAGCGCTTCCGTGATATACGGCCCCCAGGTTCCCACGGCGTAAACAGCCAGGCTGTCTACCAGTGCGTGCCATCCTATCGCAATAAATAACCAGCGGATCTGCCTGCGGAGGAATACCTGCAGGATGAGAACGGAGGCGGACAGGTGGAAGCAGAGCGTAAAAGCCCTTTCAACAGCCCCTAACAAGGTTGCATACCACGGCGCGCTCCAATATGCCTCGACCTGCTGCTGAGCGAGGTCTAATTGTTCGACGGGTACCAGGCTGGATAGGTCAACATCTCGAATGGCGATCATTTGAATGAAGGCGAATAAAACAAGCGCTCCCAGGATCACTGCCTCAACGCCCCCGTGCCCGCTGCCCAGCACCAATCCTTTTCCCCACGTACGGGCGTCCTTTGCCCACCATCGATAGGTCAAATAATTCGCACCTTCCTCCCATAGACCGGCGCTGAGTCCAAGAATAATTGCGCTGAATACCAATTGGTATTCCTGCGCAGGAGTGGGTAAGATGCCCTTCTCGAAAAGAGAGAACAACCAGTTATTGAAAGGGATGTGACCAACTTGTGAGAGGATAAAAGTTGCCCCACCGATCCATACCAGGCGCCATCCAGTTTTGAAGTAGCGTGTCAGGTAGACCGCCAGCGCGATCGGCATGGCGATCATCAATAATCCGTTGAGGGCGTAGGTGATGTAGAGTATGGTCATAGTATTCGTTGAACAACGTGATTGTGTACTGAAATGTGTGTAATTTTTTATGTGCGTCGCAGACGCACATAAAAAATTACACAAGAAAATCTACACAATCTGCAACGTTATGGCAGTTTTGGTATAACCAAAATTAAGTATACTCTGAAAGAATAAGTGCAACAAAAACTGCCTATGCTATAATTATTAATGGTTTATGGATGCGCCAGATGACCTCGCTGAAGACTTGTAATCGGTCTCGCGATGTGATAATCCGGCGTGATCGCAGGATAGAGTAATTGGGGCAAACCAATATACGAGTCCCACAACGAATGGCAAAACAGCCCATATCCCGGGGTGGGTTTCACCTGCCAGACCTGTCACATGCCCCCCAATGGTGACAGCTACTTCGCTCTCCCTGAAGTTGGTGGATTGGAGCAGGTACCGGAGCTGTAATTTCACGAAGAAATGTTAAAATTTTCAAGCAATCTGGTATAATTTTCTCGGATCGAAAATAATATAATGGTAGTAATTGCTCAGCTTTCCCGGGTAGGAGTGGGCCGGGGTGTGTTTTTTGGGGGGTTCGCCCCAAAAAAACACACCCCCAATACCTTCGGGCTGAGTAGTTACAATGGATATACATATTGGTAACGCCGGGCTGGCCCCGGTGTTATTTTGTGTGAATTTCGCATATGGAGGTATTAATTTCAATGCAGAAAGAGGAATACCTGGATTTATACCGTCAAATGGTGCTCATACGGCTGATTGAGGAAAGAGCGTCCCAACTATACCAGCAAGGAAAAATTGGCGGCTTCCTGCACCTTTATATCGGTCAGGAGGCGGTCAGCACCGGATTGATATCGGTACGCCAGCCGCAAGATCGCGTGATCACGGCTTACCGCGATCACGGTGTGGCGATAAATTGTGGACTAACACCGAATGAAGTTTTGGCAGAGCTGCTTGGAAAACAGACCGGTTGCTCGAAGGGCAAGGGTGGCTCGATGCACATGGCGGATGTAGAGAAGAACTTTTGGGGAGGTCACGCGATTGTAGGCGCCCATTTGCCGATTGCGGCTGGACTTGCGTTAGGAGACCTTTACCAGAAGAACGACGGTGTTACCCTCTGCATGTTCGGTGATGGCGCTACGAATATCGGTTATTTCCATGAAGCCCTGAACCTGTCAAAAGTCTGGAATTTACCTGTTATCTGGGTGTGTGAGAACAACCAGTACGGCATGGGGACCGCCGTAGAACGCGCTTCCGCGGTCTCGGAGATCCGTCAGAAAGCGGAAGGCTATGGAATACCGAACGAACGTGTGGATGGGATGGACGTGATGGTTGTACGGCAAGCGGCTGCCCAGGCGTTTGAGCAGGTGCGAAGCGGAAACGGCCCATATTTCATGGAAGTGGTAACCTATCGCTATCGTGGTCACTCAATGGGTGACCCGGAACGTTATCGTGAGGTTGAGGAGGTTCAACGGTGGCAGGAAAATGACCCCATTGGAATCTACCGTAAGTACCTGCGTTCCGAGAAAGATGTGACTGAGGAAGAATTAGATGCGGTAGATGAGCAGGTAGAAGAAGAGGTGCAGGCTGCGGTGCAGTTCGCAGAAAGCAGCCCGGAGCCAGCACCAGAAGCGCTGTTCGAACACGTTTATATGGAGCACTAGATGGGATGGGCTGGCGGACAGGGAGTATGTTTCCCATATCTGATTTCCCTGCTCACCTATGTTAGATAAAGGAAATCATTATGGCAAGAATTACAATGCGCGAGGCCATCTCGCAGGCACTCTGGGAGGAGATGGAGAGCGATCCAAATGTGTTTATTCTAGGAGAGGAAGTCGGTTTATGGGGTGGGACGTACGCGGTTACGAAAGGATTTTACGATCATTTTGGAGCGGATCGTGTGCGTGATACGCCCATCGCTGAAGCAGCCATCATAGGAGCCGCACTGGGCGCTGCAATGACCGGCCTGCGACCGGTTGCAGAATTAATGACCATAAACTTTGCCTTCTCAGCTATGGATCATATCGTCAATGAGACGGCTAAAATGCATTATATGTTTGGCGGTCAGATGGTAATTCCCCTGGTTATCCGTGCTGTTGGTGGTGGTGGGCGACAGTTAGGAGCAACCCATTCACAGACACCGGATGCCGTGTTCGCCCATTTCCCAGGGCTGAAGGTGGTCGCACCGGGTACGCCAGAGGATGCCAAGGGTTTGTTGAAATCTGCTGTCCGGTCGGATGACCCGATTTTGTTTATCGAGCATGCCACCCTGTACCAGGTGCGTGGAGAGGTTCCGGAGGAAGAATTCAGTGTACCGATTGGCGTTTCAAAGATTCAGCGACCGGGAAGGGACGTCACGATTGTTACCTACAGCAAGATGTTGGAGATATCGATCAAGGCAGCCGACCAGCTGGCAAAAGAGGGTATTGAGGTTGAGATTGTTGATCTGCGTACATTACGTCCACTCNACATGGACCCGGTCCTGGAGTCGTTTAAAAAGACCAACCGGGCGGTTATCGTCGAGGAAGGCTGGCGGTCTTATGGCGTTGGGTCGGAAATAGCCTCCCGTATCTATGAAGGGGCCTTTGATTACGTTGATGCACCAATTCAACGAGTGGCACAACAGGAGGTCCCCTTACCTTATAATCAGGCGCTCGAGCAGTCAGCTTTGCCACAAGTTGAGGACGTGGTAAAGGCAGTCAAGGAGGTGGTGTAGTGGCTGAAATCATTACAATGCCAAAACTAGGATTTGACATGGCGGAGGGTACCCTGATACGCTGGGTGATCCTGGAAGGTGAAAGCGTCGCCAAAGGCGCCATCATGGCCGAAATCGAGACCGACAAAGCCACTGTAGAGGTCGAGTCAGCCTATGAAGGCATCCTCACCAAGCAGCTGGTCCCTGAAGGGGAGATTGTCCCGGTCAACCGGCCTATTGCAGTAATAACTGAACCGGGAGAAGATGTAGACCTCGAGGCTCTTTTAGGTGATGCGCTTACTGGTGAAGAGACCGCAGAAGCAGTGGATATAGAATCCCCAACAGCAGTGGCGGCACAGGTAAGTGAACCAGAAATTGCGGGTGACGCAGGTCGTCTACCCGATGGAGTTAGAGCCTCCCCGCTTGCACGGAGGATGGCTGGGGATCTGCGAATCGATCTCAGATCCGTACGGGGGAGCGGTCCTGCTGGGCGTGTCACCAAAAAGGATGTCGAAGCTTACATGGCAGCGCCAGCGACTGTTGAAACACACCCTGTGCCTGAAACTGTCCCCGCAGCTGTTCCTTCCGGGATACCTCCCCTGGTTCCTGCCGTATATGGACCCACTCCTGAAGATAAGCTTTTACCTTTAAACCGTCTCCGTGCCGCGATAGGACGTAGAATGACGGAGGTCAAACAAACGGTTCCACACTTTTACGTAAGCCATGATTACGACATGGCTGCCGTGATGGAACTTCGTAAACAAATCAACTCCGCCATCCCGCAGGGCGAGAAGCTCTCGGTGAATGATTTTCTTGTTAAAGGAGCGGCTCTGTCATTACGCCGGTTCCCTAATTTGAACGCCTCGCTGCATGGAGATTCGATCTTGCAGCACGGTCAAGTAAACGTGGGCGCGGCTGTAGCGGTTGAGGGAGGTTTATTGACCGTGGTTTGCCGCGATGCCGATCGTAAATCCCTGCGCCAGATCTCGTTGGAGCTGCGAACCATGGTTGCTCGTGCCCGTTCGGGAAAGGTGAAACCAGAAGATATCGAAGGCTCGACCTTCTCCGTTAGCAACCTGGGAATGTTCGATGTGAATCACTTTATCGCAATTCTCAACCCACCTGAGGCAGCCATCCTGGCGGTAGGTTCAGTGCGTGATATTCCAGTCGTTAAGGATGAAGAGATCGTACCAGGAAAATGCATGATAGCCACTATCTCGGTGGACCATCGTGTCAGTGATGGAGCTGAAGTGGCTCAATTCCTCCAAGCATTAGCGGAGTACCTGGAGGAGCCAATCAAGTTACTGCTTTAGAGGGGAATTACCCGGCTGCGTAAATTTAAACGCCAATACTCTTAATGATCTCACCGGAGTTCTACCCCAGTGAGATCATCTTATGTATGTCAAAGTGATGCGCCTCTCTCAAGTTCAAAGTATTATTAAACGTAAAGAGTATCATGTCATCAACGTTCGAATTACGTGCAACCTAAGGAGCTTTACATGTCCTCGTTTGACTATGAACTTCGCTATCTGAAAGCCGGCATCTCCGAACTGGAAACCTACCTGCTATCTAAGGAATTGTACTGGCCGATTGGGACAAGGACCTCACGCGGAGAGAAGGGTTATCCACGGTTGACGTTGGGAAATTTATTGTTATCGTTGGCTAAAGCGACAGCACTGGCAAAAATGACTTTCCAGAAAGATGATATAGCGGATGTGACTTTGCGGATGGATACCATTCGAAACGACTGGCGGACGGCATGGGGTAATAAGGCGTCAGCTGAATTCCGTTCCCGGATCAATTTATGGCGTAATTATTTGGATGATTATCGCCAAAATCCGGAATCGCAATTCGATCGTTATGCATATGAAGTTGGGAGACGGGTGCTTCTGCAGCTGCTCAAACCCGATGCAGACGATGTGCAGGAGGCGGAAACAGCACTCCTGGAGAGTTTGGATCAATATCTTCGAGCCGTCATAACCCCAGGTGAATTCATCTGGGATGCGGAGTTGAACTCAGTCTTTCCGCGAGAAGTTAACTGGTATCTATACGGACATCTGCAGCGGTGATGATGTCATAAAAACATCCTGCCGTACATCGAATGATTTTCGACATACGGCAGGATTATTTCGCTGTAAGTGAAGTGAATTCTTATGATTTATAGATTCACTTCTGGTAGATCTGCCATTGCTTTCTCGATTGCTTCCTGGGGATACTCGTAATTTTCCAACTGCCCGCTGTAATATTGCTGGTAAGCGGCCATGTCAAAGTGTCCATGTCCGGACATATTGAACAGGATAATACGCTGCTCACCTTTTTCTTTGGCGTCCAATGCCTCGTCGATGGCGACGCGAATGGCGTGTGATGTTTCTGGAGCGGGGATGATGCCCTCGGCTCGTGAGAACATGACTGCTGCTTCGAAAGTACCGAGTTGGTGCACGCTAACGGCATCCATGTATCCGCCGTCAACCAGGGCGCTGATGCTGGGCGCCATACCATGGTAGCGCAGCCCTCCCGCGTGGATCGGAGCGGGAATAAAACTATGACCTAAGGTATACATCTTTACGATGGGCGCCATGCGAGCTGTGTCACCGTAGTCGAACGTATACTTACCGCGCGTGAGTGTGGGGCAGGCGGCTGGCTCAACGGCAACAAAGCGAGTGTCCTTACCCTCGGTTAATTTGTACCTCATGAAGGGAAAAGCTAGACCTGCATAATTGGATCCACCGCCAACACATCCAATCACTACATCAGGATATTCTCCAGCCATATCCATCTGTTTCAAAGCTTCTTCACCAACCACTGTCTGGTGCAACAAAACATGGTTAAGCACCGAGCCGAGGCTGTATTTCTTCTTCCCACCTGAAGTAGCTGCTACTTCCACAGCCTCCGATATGGCCATACCCAACGAGCCGGGACTGTCAGGATTTTCGGCGAGTACGGAGCGTCCAAAGTTAGTTCGATTGGTTGGGCTGGCAAATGCCTGCGCGCCGTATGTCTCCATCATTATGCGGCGGTAGGGCTTCTGGTTGTATGAGACTTTCACCATGTAGACTTCCAGCGGAAGATCGAAGATATTGCAGCCGAAGGAAAGTGCTGATCCCCATTGACCGGCACCGGTTTCTGTGACTACCGCTTCGGTACCACCGATTTTATTGTAGAACGCTTGGGCGATGGCCGTGTTGGGTTTATGACTGCCTGGGGGAGAAACGCCCTCGTGCTTATAATAGATATGAGCAGGGGTATCAAGAGCTTTTTCCAGGCGCCGGGCGCGCAATAAGGGAGTGGGGCGCCAAAGTTTATACACATCGCTTACTTCTTGCGGGATTTCGATGTATTGCTCCGTGCTGATTTCCTGCATGATCAGTTCCATTGGGAAGAGAACTGATAAGAAGTCGGGAGTTGCCGGTTCCATTGTCTGTGGATTTAAAACCGGCGCGGGGGGGATTGGATTATCTGCGTTTATGTTGTACCAAAATTTCGGTAGGTCATTTTCATTAAGTAAAAAACGAGTCTGCTCAGTCATGGAATCCTCCTCAATAGGTAATTGATATAAGAATTTTTTGTTTCAGTTCACTGTTCAAAGATATGTCCATGTTAGCTCATTTGCCGTCCTCCTCACCATTTGGGTAGATAACAAAAAACGCTCGCCCCTCCTGGGGACGAACGTTAATCACGTATCCGCGGTACCACCCCGCTTAGGCTGTTTTATGATTTACTAAACTTCACGTCTATGATGCGACGGTGAAAGAGACCAGCCTCACTCAAAGCTTGCCATATAACGGTGGCAACACCGGCTCAGGCTACTGCACATCCTGGACCCCCATTGTGATTTTTTTATGCGTGGTTCACCCTGCAACTCCGAGGGCCATTCTGCTTCCACGTACAGGTGGGATTCTCATCTGCACCCACTCTCTGGACTGCCGCAGCGAAGCCTACTCGTCCTCTTCATTGTTTTTTATTATTAAGTTGAATAGGATTATAGTCGTTCAATGAATTTTGTCAAGTTAAGGTTCGTTCTAATTTTGATATCGTGAATGGATATTCGTTTTTTTCGTCTGCTTCGTGGGAAGCGATCTCTGTTACATTCCAAAAGGAAGGAGAAAATTCTGGAAAAAATATATCGCACTGTGCCTGGGTCTGGACCTGGGTAAGGTAGATTCGGTCAGCAATATCCAGCGCCAATTCGAAAATCTGACCACCGCCAATAATGAAGGTTTCATTTTCTCCGCGATCGCTGGCAAGGTTTAACGCCTCGTTCAATGAATGTACTACCAACGCACCCTCAACCTCGTAGTTAAGATCGCGCGTGATAACGATCGTTACCCTACCCGGGAGATTCTTGCCAATGGACTCGTATGTTTTGCGACCCATGATAAGGTGGTGCCCCATGGTTAGCTGCTTAAATCGTTTCAGATCATCGGACAAATGCCATGGAATTTGGTTCTCTTTGCCGATGCCGCGCGAGCGATCCATAGCAACAATCAGGGAGACGATCAAACGGCTACCTCCGCTTTTATGTGTGGATGAGCAAGATAATTAATGAGCTCAAAGTCCTGGTATTGGAAATTGTCGATCGAATCAATGGCCGGGTTTATCCGCATCTGGGGAAGTGGGTAAGGCTTTCGGGTTAGCTGAAGTCTGGCCTGTTCAATGTGATTTTTGTATAAGTGTACATCTCCGAACGTATGTACAAACTCACCTGCCTGAAGTTTACATACCTGAGCGACCATCAGAGTGAGCAGAGCGTAGGAAGCGATGTTAAAAGGCACGCCCAAAAATACATCTGCCGAACGCTGGTAGAGCTGGCAAGAAAGGTGGTTATTTACCACATAAAATTGGAACAGCAGGTGACAGGGAGGAAGCGCCATCCCGTCAATCTCACCGACGTTCCACGCGCTGACGATCAGGCGCCGAGAATGCGGGTTGATTTTAATCTGTTGGATGACCTTAAAGATCTGGTCGATGGTGTGAGAGTCAGATGTACGCCATGACCTCCATTGTTTGCCGTATACCGGACCAAGATCACCGTTCTCGTCTGCCCATTCATTCCAGATGCATACGCCGTGATCCTGGAGGTATTTCACATTGGTATCGCCTTTCAGGAACCACAACAATTCGTAGATGATAGATTTCAGGTGAATTTTTTTTGTCGTCAGCATTGGGAATCCGTCCTGCAGGTTAAATCGCAGTTGGGAGCCAAACAGGGATAACGTCCCTGTCCCAGTGCGGTCTTCTTTCTCGACTCCGTCATCGAGGATGTGCTGCATAAGATCCAGATACTCTCTCAAGGCCGGTTCCTCTGTGTTCGGAATTTATTTTAGGAGCGTCTCTGCTGTTTGGATGTCTTGATGGATCTGATCTACCAGCGCTTCAACGCTTGAGTAACGCTGTTCGTTTCGAATTCTGGCGATAAAATCCAGTTCTAGCTGTTTCCCGTACAGATTTCCATTGAATTGAAGCAGATGAGCTTCGACGTGCTGCCTTATATTTTGGGTGTCAAACGTGGGGCGTGTTCCGATATTGACAACCGCGAGCAAGGTTTGATCTTCCACGTGTGCATAACAGGCGTACACACCTGTTTTGGGGAGAGCGCGTTCAGCCCACACGTCCATGTTGGCAGTAGGGATGCCTAAGGATCTACCACGCCGATCCCCAGGGATTACGGTTCCGTCGATGCGGTATGGACGCCCGAGTAAATTCTGCGCGTTCACCATATCACCCTCAGCAAGGGCGGAGCGAATGCGACTGGATGATATTACTTCATCATCATTTATAACTGGATCAAAGATCGATAGCGTGAAGTTGAAATCGTTGCCCATACACCGGAGCTCTTCTATATTACCTTGGCGACCATGTCCCAAGGCGAAGTCTTCTCCCACCAGCAGGTGGCTGGGTTGTAAATGGCGATGAATTCTCCGCATAAAATCCTGGGCAGATGTGAGGGCGACTTGCTGATCGAATGTTTGAGTGATCACCGCCACAACTCCCAGATCTCCCAGTATGGAAGCGCGCTGTTCTGGAGAGGTCAGGTAAAATGCGCCCACGCGATTGCGCACAACGACTGCGGGGTGGGGGAAGAACGTGAGTACAACCGCTGGTACCCCCATTGCGTCGGCTCCAGCGGTTAATTGCTTTACGATGGCCTGGTGTCCCCGATGCACACCGTCAAACGATCCTATGGTTAACCAGACTTTTTGCAGATATACGTCTTCCAGAAAATGGAAATGTTGCATAGCCAATTCGCATCAATGAACCATAGAAGACGCCGTGCAGATTAAACCGATTTCACCTTGCCTGGTTAACGTCTTGGTTAAATGGGGCGCTCAGGATTGAAAAAATACTTTACGAGGCTGCCATTCCATCGTTTCTTCTTCCATCTCCAGCAAGGCAACCAAGTCGCCTTGTTCACTCACACCGCGCACCATCCCTTCTTGTTTGCTTTCTGCGGGTATGCGGTGCCCATGGCGCACCAGTTCGACTTGGTCTGGGTCCAGTTCTATCATTGGCCAATTTGCAAGCGCATCTGCGGCTGGTATCAGGAATTGGTACCAGTCTCCGGCATCAAAGGATTCTTGTAAACGGCGTAGAGGAACGGCATCGCGTAATGTAAAATGTCCGCTTTTTGTCCGTCGTAGTCCGATGAGATGTGCACCCGTACTGAGCGATTCGCCTAGATCATTAGCAAGTGAACGCACATAGGTACCGGATGAACAGTAAACGTCAATAACGACTTCCGGAAGTGACCATTCCAGTACTTCGAGGCTGTAGACGTTAATGGTGCGAGGTTCAAGGGTGACTTCTTCTCCTTTGCGGGCCATCTCATAAGCCTTACGTCCCTTAACTTTTACTGCAGAGTAGGGTGGTGGTGTTTGAAGTATCTCACCCTCATAATTCTGAAGGATGTTGTTGAAGTCTTCCTCTGTGAGATTGTCAACCGGGGATATATTGTCCATCTCCCCTTCTGCATCGTATGTGTCCGTCGTGCTGCCTAAACGTATGGTTGCCTGGTATTTTTTGTCTGATGCTGATACATACTCACTCAGACGGACTGCAGGTCCAATCAGTACAACCAATACACCTGATGCACGAGGGTCTAGCGTTCCGGTATGTCCGGCCCGGCGTATGCCGGTACCCTTCCGGATGATCTGGACGACATCGTGGGATGTCAAGCCGATTGGTTTATCAACAACCAAGACTCCAGAAACTACGTTTTTTATTTCGTCTTGTTCCATATTAATGTTTCCCATATTATTTTCCACCTCTTCTGAAGATATTTAAAGCTCCTATAGATGAATTAGTTATTGTTAAGTATTGCCAGTGTTTTACTCAAGACAGTAGCGCGTACCTTGTCGAGTTCCTCAGTAAAATCTGCCCCAGACGCAGCCGGATGCCCACCACCGCCAAAGCTGACTGCGACCTGCGAAACATCGAAACCTGGTTGAGCGCGCCAGCTAACCTTTATACTACCATTGGGTTGCTCCACAAAGATTATAGCGATATCAGCATCTTCGATGGAGGAGAGTACATTAATTAAATCTGCGTCGCCTCGTCCATGGTACCCTGCTGCGCTACGTTCTTCCAAAGTCAATGTGGTCCATACAAGACCTCCCTGACGCTCCATAAGTCTCAGGCCTGATCCCCAGAAACGAGCTGCCTCAAATGAGCGTGCTACCAGAGAACGCCTGTAGAGTTCTGGCATGTCAGCTCCTATTTCCATTAAATCTGCCGCCAAACGCATGGCTTTTGGGGTCATATTATAAGTGCGGAATCCTAAGGTATCGGTGATCAAACCAGTTAACAAAGCTGCTGCTACTTTCGGTGATATTGGAGCAATAATCGCCGGTATCAACTCTGCCAATATCTCTGCCGTTGCTACGGCAGTGGTTTCGACCAGGTTGATTTTGGCGTAATTCTCGTTCGTTATATGGTGGTCGATATTTATGTCCGGTTGACCATAGTGATCCAAGATCTCCCCGATACGGCTCATATCCGATGAATCCACCACAAATATTAGATCGAAATTACCTTTTGGTCGCTTAAGGACTCGATCGCTGCCCTCTAGATGACGATAATTCTTAGGTACACCATCTGCCAGCACCATTTGCACATCCAAGCCTGCCTCTTCGATAGCCAACCCCAACCCTAATAGGGATCCAATGGCATCCCCATCTGGGCGAATGTGAGAGACAATCAGGACACGTTGTGCGTTTTGCACAAGTATGCTCACTTGTTGAAGGATTGTATCATCCATTGGCTTCCGGTTCCTCGTTGATTACGGATGGTTCCTCGTGCTGGGTTCCCGAAGCGGAGTCCGACGATTCATCATCTTCTTTAATGGAGGCGAGTACCTGGTCGATCCTATCTGCGCGTTCAAATGTAGGATCCCAATGGAAGCGCAATTGGGGAAAACTACGCAGGTTAATTCGATGGGACAATTCATAACGCAAGTACCCTTTGGCGTGACCCAATGCAGCAAGTATTTCTTCCGCACGAGTCGATCCTTCTAGGGCAGAAACATAGATACTCGCATAAGCCAGTTCACGATCCACAGTAACGTCTGTCACAGAAATACCCATTAGTCGCGGATCAGAGATATCATGCAGCAACATCTCTGAAAGATCCTCGCGTATTCGGTCAGCAATCCGTTGTGCTCTTAGTTTCGAAACCAAGATTACCCTCTTTTCAATATTATCGGTGTGATTGTTCCCTTGAACTGGGCGCTAAAATTCTACTGGGGCTTCTATTTCGATTACAAAACCCTCGAGTATGTCACCCTCTTGAATATTGTTAAATCCCTTAAGTCCGATCCCGCAATCGAACCCAGAGCGAACCTCTATCACGTCGTCCTGGTGTCGCTTCAGAGAAGACAATGTCCCTTCGAATATGACCTCGTCATCCCGAATTACTCGAATGTTTGCATTACGACGAATCTCGCCCTCGAGGACCTGGCAGCCGGCGATATTTCCGACCTTTGAAATGTGAAAGATCGCGCGTACTTCTGCCTTACCAATTACGATTTCTTTTTCTTCAGGCTCGAGCATACCTTTAAGAGCTTTTTCGATGTCTTCGGTTAATCGATAAATGATGTCATACAATCGAATTGAAACACCCTCGGTTTCCGCCAGACGGTATGCCGTATCGTCCGCTTGAACGTTGAAACCGATCACGATAGCCTGGGAAGCGGCTGCCAGCATGACGTCGTTCTTGCCGATATTCCCGGTGCCTGCGTGCAGGACGTTGATATTGATATCTCCCTCGCTCATATCATTTAATGAGGAGACAATCGGTTCCAGGGAACCCTGAACGTCTGCCTTTATGATCAGGCGTAGCTCGCGCACTTCTCCCGCCTGGAAGCGGTCGAACAATTGCTCTAACGTTACGCTGCTGGCTGTCGTTGTTGCTGCTTCTTCCTTTTTCTTACGGGATTCTTCGACCAATTTACGTGCTTCACGAGCGTTCTCTACAATCGTGAACAATTCACCGGCCACGGGCACATCGTTCATGCCCATCACTGAAACGGGAGTGGATGGGCTGGCAGAGGTAATTTTACGCCCATAATGGTCAAACATCGCTCTTATTCGACCGTAGGTTTCTCCGGCAAGGAGGAATTCACCGATCTTTAAACTACCGTTTTGCACCAATAGAGTCGACATAATACCCTTCGCGCGATCACGTTTTGCTTCAATCACTGTGCCGAAGACGCGCCCTGTTGGATTGGCTAAAATTTCCATGTTATCGGCGACAAGAATGATGGCTTCTAGCAGGTCATCGAGTCCTTGTTCGAGTTTTGCTGATATGGGTACGACGATGGTATCTCCGTCCCATTCATCCGGTATCAATCCGATCTCTGCAAGCTGCTGCTTAACTTGATCGGGTTCGGAATTGGGTCGATCGATCTTGTTGAGCGCCACTATGATTGGAACACGCGCTGCTTTTGCGTGTGCAGCGGCTTCGTGGGTTTGCGGCATTACGCCGTCATCAGCGGCTACCACCAGCACCACGATATCAGCACCCTGTGCACCTCGAGCTCTCATGGCCGTAAACGCGGCATGGCCAGGGGTGTCTAAGAACGTGATGTGCTGCTCGTTATGTTCGACCTGATAGGCAGCTATGTGCTGCGTGATACCGCCTGCTTCCCCTCCGGCCACGTCAGTGTGTCTGATGGCGTCCAAAAGAGTGGTTTTACCGTGATCTACGTGCCCGAGTATTGTCACAACTGGAGGACGACTTTCCAATTCATCCTCCGGTTCGTTGGCGATTAATCGCCTCCAAAGTGCAATTTCACCGAGATTATCTTCTGCAGCATCTTCCGGTGTTTCCAGGGTAGCTTCATACCCCATTTCAGCCGCAACGATTGCGGCGGTGTCGAAGTCTATTTGTTGATTTATGTTGGCCATCACCCCGTTGGCCATCAAGATTTTTATGACTTCAATCGGACTTGTGTTAATCGTCCTAGCAAATTCACGAACAGTGATGGATGCCGGTAATTCGATCACATTATCGTCACGTCCATTTTCACTCATGCGGCACCTCCAAGTAAAGTTTCATTATTATGTATGCCCCAATGAGCGTATCAGACAGATCGAAGTTAGATCTTCAATCGAGCCTCCTCACTCACCCTACTCTTTCCCATGTGCAGATTCTTCCTCGGGAAGGGTCTGCATGTAAACCAACAGTTTTTCTCTGTCTTCCTCTGCTAGCTCAGTTTTAAGAGCGTGAGTAAGTGTCCCTTTCAAGCCACGTTCCCAACAGGAACGGCGCTCATGCAAATATGCGCCGCGACCTGTTAGCTTGCCAGTGCTGTCTATTATTACGCCAGTCGGTGTACGCACAATGCGGATAAGCGAGCGTTTGGCTGAAACTTCGCGGCAACCCACACAAGTGCGTTGGGGGACATGTTTTTTTCTATTCGTTTTTTTCGTCACCTAATCTCTCAGATTACTGATCCTTGCATTGAAGGCTAAACCCAATCAGCGACCAAACAACGCAAGAGACATTTAGTAACTTATCCAACGATCAGTAGTTATCTACCATTCCGTTTCCCAATCAGCCTCTTCACCACGCTTGCGTTTCTTCTTCACAAGCGTTACGTCTTGATCGGGATCATACTCAATTTCGATAAATTTCTTTCTCTTTTCCTTCTTCTTTTTCTTTTCATCCTCTTCGAATGCTTCATCTGTGGCGTCGATATCGAATTCTGCAAGGTCTACGGCAAAGACATCCTCCAGTGATTCGGCCTCCCCTTCTTCAGAAACTTCAGTTGTTTCAGTTACGTCTGCTGCCTCTACTTGTGTTTCAACATCGGCTTCAGCCCCGGGTTCCTCAACTGGCTCTTCTGCGACTTCAGCTCCTTCCGCTGGTGGGGTAGTTGTCTCAGCAGCGACGATTTCAGCCTCAGCAGGTTCCGCAGTGGTCACCTCTTCTTCGGATTCAGTCTTTGGGGCAAGCTCTTTCTCGGCTTCCTGCCTGGCTAACTCTTGTGCCTGGGCTTCCTGTTTTACTTTATCCAGTGCTGCTTCAAATATTGCCCATGATTTAGGCCCCATACCATGCAACTTATACAGCGAGTCAGGATCCATGCTGTATCTGAGCATCAAATCACCAACGGTATCAAAACCGGTTTCACTGATTACCGCATACAGACGATCTGAGACATCAAAATCTGCCATCGGCATCTCAAAGACTGAATCTGGAATTCCCGCTCGTGCCACCTGTTCGCGCTCCTCTTCAACTTTCCGTGCATCCTCTTGGATGCGCATAGCACCGCGTTCGACGCAATCGACAAATTGGGTAAGAACCTGGTACTCCTCCGGTGTAACCGGTCGCCCTTCGGCTTTTTTAGCCAGGATATTCTCAACTTGTGGAAGAATCTTTTCCTGATCATCTTTTATTTGTGCGAGATCGGGTTCGGACTGCAGCCTGTGAAGAGCATCGGTTGCTGATTCCGGCAGGCTCTTGATGTCGATTCTCCAGGAAGTGAGTTTCGCTGCTAGACGGGCGTTCTGACCATCACGTCCGATTGCCAGGCTGAGCTGATCCTCGGGGACGACAACAGTCGCCGTCTTTGTTCCTTTAATGTGCTCGTTGAGAAAGACTCCTGTAACTCTTGCCGGACTGAGTGCTTTGGCGATGAATATTCCAGGATCTGAATTCCATTCGATGACGTCTATTTTTTCGTCATTGAGCTCGCGCACGATAGCTTGAATACGCACACCTCGAATACCCACGCATGCCCCAACGGGATCTACGCCGGCTTGCAGAGCTGATACGGCGACTTTCGAGCGATGTCCGGGCTCACGAGCTATGGAGCGGATTTCAACCATCCCGTGATAGATTTCTGGGACTTCGTTTTCCAGTAAACGTCGTAAAAAGTTTTTATGCGAGCGCGAGAGGATAATTAGAGGACCGCGCGGGGAACTCTTTACATCCAGCAGCAGGGTTCTCACTCGATCATGTAAACGGAACCGTTCGCCAGAGATCATCTGATTTCGGGGCATGAGCCCTTCAGCTTTCATTTCCAAACCTAACGTGACTCCGCTCTGATTGAAAGCCTGAACGACACCGCTGACAATCTCACCTAGCTGGCTGCTGAAGTGTTTGTGCTGCGATTCACGCTCTGCTTCACGTATGCGTTGTTGGATTACCTGGCGCGCCGTCTGGGCTGCAACCCGGCCAAAATTTTGGGGGGTGGTCTCTACGATGACCATGCTGCCGATTTCAGCTTCAGTGTCTACTTCGAGGGCATCATCCAGAGATACTTCAGTGCGGTCGTCTTCTACGCTTTCAACGACTTCTTTTTCAGCGTAAATTACTACAGCACCCGTTTCTGGATCAACGACTGCATCGACCTGCTGTGCGTTAGATGCGTTAACAGCTCGCCGATACGCCGAAACCATGGCTGCCTGTACGGCCTCCAGGATTACCTCTTTTGGTAGTTGTTTATCTTCTAGCACTTCATTGAAGGCCAGAGCGAACTCATTTTTCATTAGCTCTTTCTCTCCGTTTGGAGTTAGCGCATTCTCCTAATTATGCAGAAAAGTGGGGCTTGCCCACTTTTCCTCAACGCTAATATCCTTACCCATTACCCAATCCGAACGAATTTTAACATAGAAATTGACCAGATGCAAGACTTTAATAGTTTAACTGTAATAAATCTTATTTAATGTTAACATCTGTATCTTGAGAACCTAAAAACCTCTCCAGGAGGGCGTTTTCCTGCTCTTGTGTGCTGATCGCTTCATCCAACCAGGCGTCGCGCAGGCTTTTTAAGATGTACCTGTATGTAGGGCTGGGTGGTAGACCGCGAGCACGCAAATCGTGACCGGTAATCGTAGGCACGATTTTTCGCCAGCGATTGGCGTATTTAAGCAGAATTCTTTGTAATTGAATATCCGATGTCGCCAGGAAAACGGAATACCTGGCGAGGGCCGGTAAATCCTCGAGTTGATCCACAGTATCACTGGGAGAAGCTTCGACAAGCAAGGGAAGTTTATGCCAGAGCTTGCAGGCGGCCAGGGCAACCTGGGTTAAATCAACGGGTGTTTTCAAACGCGTACACACATCTTGAACCTGCTCTGGGGACAGGCGCATAAGCCAGATCACATATGAAAGATCTCGTTTTAGCGTAACGCCTGAGTCATAATTCGTCAGTTCCCAATCCGGATCGGGCATAACAGTGTCGAGTGCCTCGAATCGTGTACTGAGCCAGTCATCCCAATGCAGGTCCCTATGAATGGTGGAAAGCATATTTAACTCATCCAACCGGGAGAGGATATTTGGAGTACATGACTCGATCATGATGTGGTTTAACTCGTGGCGAATTCGGTCGCTGGAGACGCGGTCAAGCAGGGAGAGTGCTTCATTCATTAGTTCAAGCGTACGTTCTCCAATGTGGAATTTGAAACGTTGTTCAAACCGTACCGCGCGCAGCATGCGCGTGGGATCATCAACAAACGATAATGAGTGCAACACCCGTACGAGACCCCGGTTCAGGTCTTCCAGCCCTCCCCAATAATCGTGCAGCTCACCGTAGTGGTGACCATCCAACCGCAGAGCAAGTGTATTGATTGTGAAATCACGGCGATGCAAGTCGAGCTTTATACTTCCCCGCTCGACGGTTGGCAGTGCGGTTGGGTATGTATAAAATTCTGTACGTGCAGAAACCAGATCGACAGAATGCAGATCGGGAATAGTTAATCCGCCTTCGCTGGTTGACGAAGGGTGGGGTAAGAGCCATTTTGCCGTACCGAAACGAGAATGGCTGGTGATACGCCCTCCGTGGCGTCTCGCCAACGCTCGAGCGAGTTCGATCGAGTCCCCCTCTACTACCAGGTCGAAGTCCAGGCTTGGCCGTTTGATGATTAAATCGCGCACGAGACCGCCAACAATGTAAAGAGCGACATGTTGTTCGGATGCTTCCTGAGCGATCGCTTTGAGCAATTCCATATGTTCAGGTGGAAGAGCGGCCTCCAACGTTTGTGCCAGGTTGTGGCGGCTGGGGAGTTTTGGCATGGGCGAGAGAGTTTTGAGTAAGTCGGTGCGTGTGACTATCCCAATGATTTCACCATCCTCAGGATCAACGACCGGAATCTGTCCCCATCCACTTTCGGTGACGATGCGCTTTAAAAGTTCTATTGAATCCTCTGGGTGAACTGAATACTCCCCCGCCTCCATTAAACTGGCTGCAGTTAGATTAAGATTATGGGACCGGGCGCGGTCTACCGACCGCCTGGTGAGCAGCCCTACTACTTTTCCATTCTGGACGATAGGATAACCCTCGTAACCATAGCGCTGCATGCGTTGAGCGGCCTCTCCAACCGGCGTAGTGGGTGAGAGCACCTGGGGTCGGTTAGACATAATCTGTGCAACCGTGATGGGTGGACGGACCAATTTTGGAAGGATCTCGACCAGCTCTTGATGCAGTTCTTCCAAAGGATTCCCTTTTGCCAATCCCGCGGCGGCTCTCTCGTGACCCCCACCACCGAAATGAGCGAGTATTTCGGCAACATCGATATTATCGCTTGTAGATCGAGCAATCATTTGGATGCCGCCTCGTGTAGTGACGAGCATAAACAGGGCCTCCGGGTCGAGCACATCTCTCAGCTTGTGAGCAATGGAAGATAGTTCTTCACTCATTCCCTCTGCGTTACCGCACGTGATGATGACAGTAAAGCCGTGGACATGATAATGTTCAGCATCCGCTCGTAACTGGTCGTAGATTTTTTGCTGCGTATGGGATAATGGATGGTTGAGAAAATTATTCGCGATGCGCAGATCTGCTCCCTGTTCCAGCAGGTATGCTGCGGCTTGAAGATCGCGCGCAGTCGTCCGGGTATAAGTCAGAGAGCCGGTATCTTCATAGATTCCGAGCAAAAGTAGAGTCGCCTGTACGGTACTCATCACTACATCACGTTCGCGTAATGCTTCAGTCAGTAATGTGGTTGTCGCTCCAAGCTCTTCTCGTATGACGGACCAATCGGAGGGTAATCCCTCTTTTGGAGGATGATGGTCGATGAGATGAATTCGTGTCTCCGAATCCATACCCTTTACGCTTACATGGGATTGGGTATCTACCAACGTAACTGTAGAAATTGGCTCACTGGGTATGTCCCTGGGGTCTAAAAACGGTAGAGCAACTCCGTAGAGCGCCAAAAATGAACGCACATTTCGATTTATGCGTCTTGGGAGTACAGGAATTGCACTTTCATCAAGCAGATGCGCCCCAAGCAGGGAAGCCAGGGCATCGAAGTCCGCCTGTTCATGAGTCAAGATAATGTGCATTGGACGAAGGAAATTACTATTGTTATTCCTTAAGATCAGGTGATTCAGACAATATCTTAATTGTACTCTACAAACGGCAGGCTTTTCGCTGATCGAAGGGTAAAATTTTAACTGTATGGATGATAATGTGCGAATTATTTATGCGATAATATATTGTTCACTATCGAACATATTTATTGAGAAGGATTATGCCTGATAAACTAGAAATACTTTGGAACTCACTCCTCTCCCGCCAGCCGGACCTGGTGCGAGAAGCATTTTCTGGACTTAACTTAGTAGAGCAAAAGGCAGTCCTATCGCATCTGCACCGGATGACAGAAGAAGATGGGTGGCACCGTGAACAACGCATATCCGCTTCCATTGCCTTGCGAGAGCTTGATGATACGAATTCTTTGCCCCTTGATGGGAGTGCAGCAGTTTGACCAATCATGGAATGCCAAATATAATCAGGCGCAATGGACATCTCTGAATTAACTGAAGAAATGCAGCGCTTCGTTAGATCGCAAGGGTGGTACGGACCGCACACCCCGCGCCCCCAAACCTTACGTAATCTGGCAATTTCTCTGGTGCTCGAGTCCAGCGAAGTGTTGGAGCTTTTTCAATGGAACGGTGAACTGGGCGATAAAGAGGAATTGGCGCAGGAGCTGGCGGACGTAGCACTCTATTTGCTCCAGATTGCCAGCATCTCGGAAATTGATCTGGAGCGGGCGATCTTATCAAAGTTAGAGCAAAATTATCAAAGAACCTGGGACGAGGATACAGACCAACTATAGTGACTGCGCGGAGCAATAAATGACCCTTCTAATAAAGCGCGTGTCCGTATTTGGTGGATCGATCTCTATACCCGGTGAACCGGATTATGAAGCTGCGTTCCATTTGGGTTGTTTACTCGGTTCTGCCGGATACACCGTACTTACAGGTGGTTATATAGGCGCGATGGAAGCTGTTTCCAGGGGCGCGTCGGAAAACGGAGGGCATGTCATAGGTGTGACGTGTGATGAGATTGAAACCTGGCGTCCAGTCGGTCCCAATTGTTGGGTGGAGGAAGAAATCCGTTCTGCGAGGATCATCGATCGTTTGTCGACCCTGATCGAGGCCTGTGATGCGGCCATTGCTCTTCCTGGTGGGGTCGGTACCTTGACAGAGATATCCTTGATGTGGACGTGCATGTCGACACGTTCAATTACCCCGAAACCTCTAATTCTGGTAGGAAGCGGCTGGCAGGATAGTTTTCGAGAGTTCTTTCAGACCCAAGCGAAATTTATCCCTGAGCAGCAGCACAAACTGCTTATATTTGCGGCGGATGTGGAGAGCGCATTTTTTAGAATAAATTCTCTAAATTAACGGACAGCCGCCAGGTTTCTCAAGTCAGGTACAATGATCACGGTTAATGTGGAAGTAAAGAAACTTTTATCTTAGATTTTCCGGAAGACAACAAAAAAAATTTACGATTGGAATTAATACTATGAGCAAGGATAGATTACCTTCACGCAGTGACAATTTTTCGGAATGGTACAATCAATTGGTCTTGAAAGCGGAATTGGCGGATTACGCGCCCGTGCGCGGGTGCATGGTCGTGCGTCCTTATGGGTGGACTCTATGGGAAAATATCCAACAGGGATTAGATAGACGGTTCAAAGAAACCGGTCATGTCAATGCGGCCTTCCCGTTGTTTATCCCGATGTCTTTTTTGGAGAAGGAAAAGGAACATGTGGAAGGATTTTCTCCTGAATTAGCCGTCGTGACAATCGGTGGGGGCGATAAGCTGGAAGAGCCGCTCATCGTACGTCCGACCTCTGAAACAATCATCGGCTACATGTACGCCAAGTGGATCAAGTCTTATCGCGATCTGCCGATACTGATCAACCAATGGGGCAATGTAGTCCGTTGGGAGATGCGTACGAAACTATTCCTGCGAACGCTGGAGTTTTACTGGCAGGAAGGGCACACAGCACACGCGACCGCTCAAGAGGCTGACGAAGAGACTCTGCAGATGCTGAATATTTATACTGACTTTGCGAAAAATGACGCTGCAGTACCAGTGATCCCTGGTCAAAAAAGTGAACGGGAGAAATTTGCGGGTGCCGTACGATCTTACACGATAGAAGGTATGATGGGCGATACTCGCGCCCTCCAGTCCGGAACGTCTCACTTCCTGGGTCAAAATTTTGCCAAAGCGTTTGATATTCAGTTCCTGGATTGGAACAATGAACTGCAGCACGTCTGGACGACCTCCTGGGGATTATCAACCCGTTTTGTGGGAGCGATTATTATGACCCATGGAGACGACCAGGGACTGATTCTGCCGCCGAAATTAGCCCCAATTCAGGTCGTCATCGTTCCGATATTTAGGAGCCCTGATGAGAAATCCAAGGTCATGGCAACGGTCGAGCGGGTACGGAACGAATTAAAGGATTTCCGCGTTCACGTGGATGACCGTACAGAAGTTACGCCTGGATTTAAATTCAATGATTGGGAGATGCGTGGTGTGCCCCTGAGAATTGAGATCGGACCACGTGATGTGGAGAATAAAAAGGTCGCCTTCGCCCGTCGGGACATCCCTGGTCGGGCTGGTAAGTNGTTTATTCCCCAGGAANAACTCCACGCACAGGTGGANGAGGCGCTTCAAACGATCCAGGTCGCGCTCTATGAACGTGCCCTGGCGTTCCGAGAGNCAAACACACACNACCCCAAGGACTACGATGAACTGCGGCAAATCGTAAAAGATGGTTGGGCGTTANCATGGTGGTGTGGAAGNGATGAGTGTGAGGTAAAGGTGAAAGAAGATACNAAAGCAACCACGCGTTGTATTCCNCTCGATCAGCCTGANGGCGAAGGCNTTTGTGTGGTNTGCAACCGACCTGCTAAAAAGAAGGTCTATTTCGCTCGCGCCTATTAGCCCCCTCAATACAAGAATATGCCGGCTATACAACCAGCGCGCTTGAAAAAACAGGCCGCTCAGCTTGCGGAGAACTTCGAACGCCCCGATACTTTCATCCGAAGTTTACACCAGCTGATGGGGTACTACGCGGAACGCGTCCAGCGACAGGGTCAGTCAGGGGAACCGGCACCCATGTTAACGGCATACAAAGTACGGCGGCCGGTTCTTCGCCAAATTCAGCAAGATTTAACCCCATTTGCTGAATCGGAACCGATAAAAGCCATCGCGCTGTGTGATGC
>JGI24024J18818_10000061_pt1 | contig 29081 bp, 21 predicted proteins | sample Cruoilmetagenom2_FD_18818 | JGI IMG/M metagenome (IMG submission 18818) | reverse complement strand
TGATTGATTTGCGTGATTTACTGCTCACGATTCTTTTGCAATCTGAATAAATCAAACATAGACATGATTAAAAAGGGAGATGAAACAGGCAAGCTCCGCCCTTGCGGATTAACCAATTACGCATTTCAATGATGTAATTAGTTAATGCAAGTCGTTATTAAATATTATATCGTCCTGCAGGTTATTTGTCAGGACGATATCTGGTCAAAAGCTAACCCCCAATTTCCGGGAAGTCTCCTTCCAGTGGTACATCCCATTCGGCCCAGCGCTGCTCTTTGCGCCGGCGTTCCGGTGAACGAACAATCTTATGTAGCTCATCATGGTCACGTAATATGACGCCACAACGCGGCATTTTTCGATTACGAAACTTGGATAAGCGTGAATCACATATAAGTTGCACCCTGACCAAAGACAATTAATTTCAGCAGGGGAAAGAATTATTGCTATGACCCGAAACTTTGTACTTAGAAAGTGGGGCATATTGCTAATCACCCCCAAATTTAGTCTAATCGCAGCAAGTGGGGGAGAAAATCCCTGCGACTTCATCACCCATCTCGGACCAGAATCCTGATAGACTATCCCCAAAGAAGATTACTGCCAGAACAACAACGATGGCGATTAACGCGAAAAGCAGCCCGTATTCGGTCAGGTCCTGCGCGCGCGCGCCTGTCCCTTTATATGGGATCCATTCCTTGATTTGAAAAAATAGTATCTTTACCATAAGTCAATTTCCTTTCCTATGTCCCTTATTGTAGCACAACTATTAAGAATTAAGGGTTAAAATTAACTGCATCTTAATAAAGTTGCCATAGGGGTTCACCATCACCTCATTGCATGGAGTGACTGTCACCATTCAGACGCCTGTTAGGGTTAAATCGTTCGGACCTTGTATTTTGGCTGGATATATATTCCAGGGGGTTTAAGTAACGCTCCGCGATCCATTTTGGGCCGGCGTTTAATGGGATATAGGGCTTAACGCTTAAAACGGTGTCCCAGACTGCGCCGTAGGCAATTGAAAAATGCAGGAAATTACCGCAGTAGTTCCCGAAATTGTTTACACGACCGAGGTTGTATAACAATGGATATACCTGTCCAACCTTTATGTCTCCAATCTCACTCAGGTGCCCGTACGTTGAAAGGATTTGCGACCCATCTGGCTGACGGTGGAGGAAGATGGCCATTTTCCCGTGATGGCAATCACGCACTTCTCCGACGTACAGACATTTTCCATTAGCGATCAATTTGATGTCAACCCAGTGGCTGCGAAACTTCGATCTTTTTATCAGCGGGTAGTGCAGGTCTACCCCTTCATGAGTTGGAGGATCGAGGTAGCCGTAACCGGCGATGGTAAAGTCCCCTTGTATAGGTGGGTAAAAATGGGTGGCAGTCCGTAAAGGGTTTGTTGGATATTTAATTACGTCGTAGACAAACCAGAATTTGCTGACCGCTTCCCACAGATATACCTGGTATGGCAGGCTTATCAGCACCAGATAATCGCGCACAAATTTGAAGTATTTTTCTACAGCTTGCTGGGGTGTATCGGAAACGGCCAGGTAGTTCCCAAATACGAGCTGGCGCATGGTTACATCGTCTTCCACGAGGGCTTTTACGCCTACTAAAAATCGTATCAAGGTCAAAAATATTTTCCCGGGGTCAGATTTGTTCATTTGGATCTCAAGGTGCCCCAGGATGTTGCTGGCCGGGATCTGGTATCTCTTCATCACCGCCCATACGACCGCCAGTACGTTGGCAATCTTTTGTTCACCAGGGAAAGTGGCTGGGTTATCAAAATAAGCGCCCGTAATTTCGATGCCGATCGTGTATTCGTTCACGTCCCGTAAACGACCATCATAAAGTGTCTGGAGCAGCGAATAGACAGCGGGCTCCTCATAACCGAGCTGGTTGAACGCTTTCACAAAATATTGTTTGCCCTCTTGAAATCGCAGGTAGCTGATCCCAGCCAGGTGCGAAGCCACGAACGGAGTGCCGTCGTAGTCTGGCTCCTGGGTCTGGATGATGCCGATTTCATCCATAGATGGTGAAATAGAGGTGTCTGCATCGCCAACCAAAAAATGGGCGCTGGTAAAGGTTTCGTAATCATCGTATTTATGCATACTGTTAAAGCCGCGCAGATAACCGTCCAGGTCGAGGTTTTTTCCTTCCTTGTCCCCAAACCAGTGCAATACAATCCCCCAGGGCGTCCCATTCTTAAGACGATATATGGGTGTGTTGTTTTCAAGGTTCCATTGGGTAGGGACGAGTGGAACCTGGACCGGAGTTTGGTCTGTATTTGAGGGTACGTTGAAAAATCCTCTCGAATCAATGTGTGCATCTGGCGTAAGGGCGAGAATTTTATCAATTGGGGATGGCAGCTGGTTTAAATCAAGTTGGGGATAGTCGTTTAGGAAATTGAAATCCGGATATAAATTGTTGGGTAAGAGAACAGCGCATAGATTAATTCCAGCGAATTTCAGGAACTCTCGGCGACTGATCTCAAAGTTTGTGTTATTGTCCATAACGGGCATAAACGGTTATCAAGCAACCTGTTGATAAGAGGTCGGAAATAAGAGTCCGCCCAAAAACCTTGTCTCAATTATAGCATAGACTGGTAAGCGAGATTTTCTGGATTTAGTATTTTTTGAAACGGACTAAAAAAATAAAATATAGGTAGCTCCAATGATTAAAAATGGGGCATACGGAAAAGCTGTACCAAATTCATACTTGCGCGCAACCAGCATGATTAGTAAAAGCAGCAAGCTGAAAGCACCTGCGATGAGTATGGAGAGGATTAAACCATTGAAAATTTCTGGCCAGCCAATCATTAAACCAAGCACACCACCCAGTAATACATCGCCAAACCCCAATGCTGGCTCATTTAGTTGTGACGCCCTCAAACGATTAGATAGTTTGATAAAAACAATACCGATGGCATAGATAAAAAGCATGATAAGCAAGCCGATGATTCCACCAAAAATTGCAGCGCCAATTCCAACCCTGGTTGCTCCGGTTATGAACCCTAAAATTATACCGGCAATAATCAGGCTGTAGGGAATGATACGATGCTCAATGTCAATAACCATGATGCTAACGAAGTATAGGATAATCACGATGCCGAGTAGAAATCCGATGCCATCAGGCGGGAAGGAATAAATTAATAAAGCACTAACTACCAGTATTAGATTGACGATCCATATTCGTTTTGGGAGGGTTAACTGGCAAGTTCTGCACTTACCCGGATAGTAGAGATAATTTTTAAACGACCGCTTGGCGCGGCAATTTGAGCACCTGGGATGCAGGGTGGCTGGATCTACAGGCAGGATGTCGGATAAGTAATTGACCAACACCCCGCCCAATATCCCTAGAACTGCGACCCCGAGGTAAATTAATATAGATATTGGCATAAGTTGGTTGTGCTAAAGAAGTTAAAAAAAACATTCCGGTATGCGGAATTATATACTATTCGATTGAGAAGTAGTGAAGGACTTGGGAGATAGGATTTGCTTGCTGAATTCTCCTGTGATAATATTGTGTTTGGCGGTAAATGCGGTATAATAAGTTAAGATATTGTAATTATCGAGGAAGAAGTATATTCACTAGATTTGGAGGGAGTTATGAAAAAGAGACGCGTAATAATGGTGGTTGTCGCATCGCTCTTCATTTTGGCCGTGTTTTCTCTGATTGCTGCCAATCCCTGGAGGGCACGTTTTAAAGTGATCAATCTGACTGATGCGGATATTTTTATCATTCTTCACCCGGAAAGCGAAGATGGTACGGATTATCCGCAGCTAATTGCCAGAACTGCACCTGAACAGGATGAGGATGAGGAGGGTGAAGAGTCGGACAACCCAACCGACGAGATCAGAGAAGATGCAACAACGATATTTACCATCGACAAGGATACCTATACGGCTGAAGTGATTGCATGTGGTATGCGGGCGCAGGGCACAATTGACCTGACGCGGAACTTAAAATTAAATTTCACCGAATGTGAACAAATGGCCCAGTATTGGACTCCCAAGTATCACGGAGAACCATCCATGGAAAAACCGAACTGGTTCAAAGCGCCTGGGATGATCGACTGGCGATTCGTTTACGAGGCTCCCCCTGAACCGATCGATTGGGAATTCCTGGGAGATATCGAGTAAACCAGCGACGCCCCCAAAAAAATATAATAAAAGATTGGCGATGCGACCATTCGCCAATCTTTTTTGTTTGCACTGAGATGTGATTGATCCAGGCGCCCCCGAGGTGATTCGAACACCTAACCTACGGATTCGAAGTCCGGCGCTCTATCCATTGAGCTACGGGGGCGATTACAGCGTAGATTATACTCGACCCTGATTTTTTCGAGAAGGGAAATGTCCGAATCCCGCATTACTGTCCCGGCAAATTGTAATAGTTGTACACAGCGCGGGATAACTCCGCAACCAGCAAAGAGGCGGGATCCCATGCCAGTTGGTCTGCGTCGTGAAGAAAAACGACCAGCACGTAATCACCGCCAAGCGTATAGACAATCCCGGCATCTCCAATAGTGTTGATCACTCCATTCGTGGTCACCCAGCCATGTTTGTGGGCGATCTGAGTGCCTTCTGGGAGCCCAGCGGTAAGCAGCAACGGCAGACGGTTGTTGATAAGGGATATGTTCATTTGCTGGCATTCTTGCTGCGTAATTTCGCCTGGGAATGCTGCTAGAAGCGCACTTCCACCTTCTTTTGCGCATTGATATATATCTTCTAACAACATCCCTATGTCTGAAGGTGTGGTTTGGCTGTAGGGATCAGGATCGGTGTCGACATCGGTGCGCTGATTTGCTGGTGTATCTATAATTGCAAGCAGTGGAGAACCAAGTGAAAAATATCCCGCAAAGAATGTATTTTCCAATCCGATCTCTTGCATATCGTCGGTAACGATTAATGGACCCCGAACCGGGTCTATTACGCGATTCATTAACCAGTCTGCTGCTTCATTGCCTGACTTTTCGATCATGTCCTGCATCAGTTTCATTGTCTCTGTGTCTGAACTGTCTTCTATCCTTCGAAAAGAAGATACCATGATCGGGATTTTGATGATGCTCGAGGCCGCGAAGGCGATATCCGGCTGAACAGGAACATCTTCGCCGTTTTGATAAGCAAAGTGCAGTTCTTTATTGGTCTTCAGATCGAGCAGATAAATACCGGATAATCCATCAAATTCTGCGATGTCGAGAGTCTGTTTTAACAACACTTCCAGGTTTTCGAATACAGGTCTAGATGGATCGACGCGGCTCAGCGGCAGATCGAGGCTGCGGTGATTGATCGAATGTAGTGCATTATCAACCAGGAGCACGGACCCGTCTGGCTCAAGGGCTGTGCCGGATTTTCCGGGTTCAAAATTAACAGTGCCTGGTATTGGCATCGCCGGGACGGGTGGTTGATCATAGCGTTGAGCGATATCATCCAAGTAGTCCCTTAAGCGCGCTTCTGAAAATGATGCGCTCAATGGGACCTCGTCTGGAGTGGATGGTCTACCCCAGAGGTAATCGATGAATCCCTCCCAGAATAGTTTTTCAGTCCGCTGCAGGTCGGCCGCGGCTAACATTTTTTCAATTTCAAGTTGAAAGTCAACCACTGCCGGATTCAGATGGATCGCATCACCCCGGTAGAACATCTCAACAGGTACGGAATAAGCCTCCAATAACTGCTGAGCTGCCTGCTGTCGTTCCAGCCCACCAACATCTACTTCAGCGACTTTCAGTCCTGCAGGTAGATATGTCCTGATGCGGCTGTATTGCACCAATTGAAATACTGTCAATACAATGGCGACTAAAATCAGGATGACAGAGATTATCCGTAATGCAGAAAATTGTCCGCGATTTCTCATTTTGGTACCTTAGGCTACAGTGCTCGCGGCCAATAATACCATTAAAAGGGTCTCTGGATGTTAAAAGAGAAGGTGAGGGTTCATTAATGTTAATCGTGGGCGAAAACGATAAAGGGATGTCCAGTTTCAATTGGACATCCCTTTATACAACTTTGATCTGGGAAAATTCGCTATCGGGAAACCACCAGTTTAACCAATTTCCCACTCTCATCTAAGGTGATCCTGGCGTACTGGTTATGTAGATGCTGATCTTTTTTAACTTGTTTCCTCAATGTGACCACTTTTCGGGTGGGCTTCTTTGCGCTTTCACCTTTGCTCTGTAATTGACTGGTGGGGCAGACATGCCCATCTGCATGGCATACCGCACGTTCTGAAGCACAAGTAAGTTGGGCGTCGCTCATCCCTGGTAAATATTCTGCGACAACTCTTTTAACATAATCAATCTCATCTAAGGATATGTTAACCTGGCTGGTTGGGTCGATAGAACGGTCGCAAATGGTTGTAATTTCATTTTTCGAATCGACTATCCGGGATATGCTCTTGCGTATGCTCTCTGATGGACGAAATTGCGCCAGCGGGTCTCCATAAAATACAAATGAAATCAAGGTCTTCTGATCTTCACCATCGAGATATCCTTGCCGGGAATGCATCTCTTGAGCTAAATAGATTTTTGCCTGCCTGAGTGCCTCGCCTGCAATTACGCCGTCGCGTAAATAGCGCCAGAAAGCGTGTCCTAATAAATCTGCTGCAATTAACGGCGCACTGATCGACCCGTAGGACATGCTGGTCGAACCCATAAATGCTGAACTCCCCGCGGTCAGGAACATCAGGGATAATGCTTCTTCGATGGTCTTTCCCATTATATTGGCCCCGTAGCACGCTTCTGAAAACACAACCCGGGGAACACTGGCAGCTCTGGTCGTGTTCGCTTTCTCTTCACCCGTTTTTTTGGTTGATATGTGACCATTTAAGGGGATATCTTGTGGTCGCAGTGCGATAGGAAATTCGGGCTCGTCGAGCGACTCTAAGAGATCGCTTTGTCCATACCATTCTGGTGCGTCAACGAGTCCGTGCAAGTTAAAATAGCCTAAACGGGCATGGGACAGGGGAGGAATATCTTCAGCTTGAGGAACATTACCGTTGATCCCAAGTGGGGGTGATGTGAACAAATCTCGTGGTGCTCCGATTGGGCTGAATACTGATTGTGATGCCTGTCGCCAGACGGCTGCTGAATAACCCACGCTCTTCGATCCGTTGGGCAGCCTTGGCCGGAGCCATGACAGGAGTTTCTTAAGCCATCTCCGATACCAGGGTTCACTTTTTGGATCAAATGAGTGGTATTCCTGTATGCGGCGCAAACTATTGATCAGCAGGTTGGGATCTGTGCCTCTGCCTCCGGGAAGACGTCCGATAGGCCACTCTGGGATGAAATAATTCTCGTCCCTGGTACCGTACGGATTATCTGAAGCCACGTAGTCATCGGGATCATCGATCGGATTTGGCAAGTGGTGGAAGGGCACAACTTCCGGACCACCAACGATTAACAGTGCACCAATCATTTCGCCACGTTTTGCGAGAGCGTCATCAAGGTCTCTAATCGCTAGTTTGTACTTCCATGGGTCACCCTGCTTTACAGGCTTGATATTGAACGGCTTCAGGGTAAGTGGATCGTCTGGTATAAAAATACGTGCTCCCCACCCTTGCTGTGATCCATCTATAGATTTATTATCTAAGCTATCGACAAGTTTGATCATCTCGGTGATGATTAAATTTGCACCTGGTTCCCCGTACTTATTTTCCAGTCCCTCGCGAACGGAAAACACTACATAGATAGGATAGCGCCCATCCAAACTGGTTAAGCCTGGATGATTTATTCGTTTTGCCAGACGCTCTATTTCCTCTTTTACGGATTTGAGAACTTCTATCTCGGCAGTCGTTTTTAATATGCTTAAATCGTGGGGCTCATTATGGACTGCTTTTGCTGCACTTACTGCCGTATTGATTTCCTCGACAGTTAGTTCTTCCGCTAAAAAGTCAGGTAACACGTTTGATGAACCGACCGATGATCTAGTTGTGGTGCTTTGAGCGGTAGCTCTATCCGGTAATAGATTCCAGCCTAATCGATTTGCGATTTCCGCTGGGATCGACTCATATAGCATGAGATCTAACTGCGCCGGCCATAAAGATATGTAAGGATGGTGCACTCCCCACATCCTCATGACGACCTGACCGCTAACGTCGCGTGCAGCTACCTGGTGTAATAAATTGACCGCACTATCTGCATCCCCACTATCCATCATCCAATGAGCTAAATATAGTGTGATCGGCAGACAAGCTGGCCAGGCTCTGTGATAATGGTTTGCAATACTCAATTTAGCTGGCAGAGGGGTGTCATCGATGGCGTCTAAATATTCAAGATGGGTCACCTGTATGATTGGTGTAGGTGGGTCAGTGCCTAATGCTGACAGGATCTTTTCTTCTGCCTGCTCAAGTTGACCCTTCTTAATTCCACGGCGAGCCTGCCACAAGGGCTGCCCCCATGCGGCAATATCTTTGTATACTAATCCGAGAGAATTTTGTTTACTTAGATTGCGCGGACCATTTAGTGCGTAAATCCAAGTAGGTACTATATTGTTATGCACAAATAGATTTTGAGAAGCGATCGTGCTTGTTAAATGAGCATCATTTATCTTTCGGTTTATGTCACCGGATTTGTTGTTAGCAGCAGGTGTATTCAATATGACGCGCTGGAGAGTTACGATAGCTTCATTAAATTCTGGGTCCGCGATGCATAAGCCCTCGATAATGGGCAGCGCTAGCTGGGGATGTCCTTCGCCAATCAGGGATTTGGCATAATGAAGACCCACCTGCAGATCACCTGGAAAGCTGCCTAACCAATTTAATGCTGCGTCTCTCGCATATCGAAAGCGTTTAGATGCCAGGGATGCGCGCAATAGTGAGAGGTATTGTTGCCTCCCTAGAGATCTACTTGCACTTTTTGAAGACGATAGGCAGGTTTTGTACATTGTAGTTTGTGTCATTTAAATGTCCGCGTCAATCGTGATATCTCTTCTGTTATGTACTAGATTTAGCACTACTAGAGCTCCATGCGTGCGTTGGATACCAATGTCATTGGGTGCTAGATTAGCGGCTTTTCGCAGCATCGCCTCTGCTTGTACGAAGTCCTTATTCTCTTTCAGGGCTATACCGCAATGGTAATAAGGGTGGGCGTCATCGGGGGCGATTTCTATTCCCATTTGGTAGATTTTCATCGCTTGGTTGAACTCGCGTCGATCCAGGTGAACACGCCCCAAATCCAGGTAGGCTTCAATCATTGTGGGATCTAGTTGGATTGACTGGCTAAGATGGAAAATTGCCTGGTCTAATTGTCCTTCTTTACTGATTTGGCTACCGATCAGGTAGTGGAGGTATGCCTGTTCGCCATCGGTGAGTTCTCCGGAATCTTGTCGTAGTGCCTCTTTTGCGGCGACTATGGCTTCATCTTGTCTTCCTGCATCCACCAGCAGTGCGGCGGACCGCGCAATTAATTGAGTGTTGTGGGGATATTTGTCTAAGAGGTGGATTGATTTACTTATTGCACTTTCCACGCCTTCAATTTTCTGAACTAGTCGCAGGTAATCCAATTCCAAGGTGTACGGCGTATCTGCGAGCTCAATTGCCTTGTCGAGAGAAACAAGTGCCTTTGATGTTTGGCTCATGGCCTCATACGCCCGAGAAAGCAACACATAGGCGGCTGAGTAACCCGGCTGAAGGTGTAGAATTGTCTTGGCACGATCTATCGCCTCACGAGGGCGATCCGCCTCCAGCATGATCTCTCCTTGCATTTGGAGAGCTTTTATGAGAAGTGGATCCTTTGGATCGGTTACGTTTTTTATCGCACGTTCTACGTAGGATGTGGCTTGTTCCAGATCTCCTGCGGATTGGTAAGCCCGCGCCAATTGAATCCATACAATAGGATTTTCCGGCAGCATGCTTGCAGCTTGCTTGAGGACTTGTATTGCCTGTTTAGTATTTTTTTTCGTAGTGAGTACGTCGCCTAATTCAAGATAATATTCCGGGAAAGTGGGTTCTAACCGGATCGCGTTCTCGAGATGTTTCGATGCGGAATCTATATCTGGCTTTTGTCCGTTTAGGGTAATGTTTGCTGCCATGAAATGCCAGCGAGGTTCATCGGGCCAGAATTCCAACGCAGCCTGGATATAATTGAGGGCTTTTTGTAAGTCTCCTGCCATGGAAGAATATTTAGCCAATAAGCCATAAACAATCGGGTCATCGTAAATCCAGCTGCGTTGATATCTGCTGCTGTAGAGAAGGGTTTTTTCAGCAAAATTGAGTGCTAGTTCTGGGTTCTTTCTATACTGGGTTATTGAGAGATACAACCAGATCAGGGGATATATGGGGTCAGATTGACTGACCTTGTCGATTGTTTCTTGGTCCAGAGATTCTCCTTGTGATAGTATCCACGCACCGATTATCTCAGGCTGGTGCGAACCATCAACGATGCTCGATCTTACGGCTTCAATGTTTTCGAGGTTTGGTTGGAAGGCCGCGTTTCCACGAACCCTTAATCGTGATATTCGCTGAAAGGCTTCGTTTGAGGGGATTTTTTCCTTTTGTGGGGGCGAGGTTCTCACCACTGGCTTATTGGTTCGAGCATTGATTAATTGAGCTGCATCGTGGTTTATGTGTAGTTTTTCTTCAACCTTTTGCAGCGCAAGTTGATATTCATTTTGTGATTCTTCTGAGACAGCTTCTCTGCCGGGAGCATGCGCGACGACATCAGCAACCTCGCAAACCTGTTGGATTTCTGCGTATAACACCAATGCTTTCGCAAAAATATAGTGGGGAAGTGGTGCAAATGAATATAGCTCTAAGGATTTGCGGAATTTTCTTAGCGCAAGCTCCCACTCGCCAATATCCAATGCAGCCATGCCCGATGAAAGTAATCCAAGCAAGTCGGTCTCTTCAGATTTTAATAAAGAGGCCAGGAAACTTTGACCCCTATCTGAAGACAGCGTGTATGCAGCCCCTTTCTTCCTGGCATTTAATCGAATCTCAATCGCGAGCCATCTCGGACTATCGGATTGGATAACATCCCCATGAAGGATATCATTATACGAGACATCTTCTTCATCTGTAAGTAAGTTGAGTTCAGTAAATAGATATTTATACTCAACGGGAGCGGCCTCGATTGAGTGCCGGCTTAAGTAATTTTTCGCTCTGTTGAACTGCAGCTGCATGAACGCCATTTCAGCAGCGCGTTGTCGAGCAATGAATAACCCAGAAGCATCATTGGTGTGGGAATATAACGCAATTGCCTGGTCAGCATGGTCAAGTGCATCAGCTATATTTCTATTTATGAAGCATATTTTTGAAGCTTGAAGGTGCAGTATTGCTTCATTGGGCTTCCGTTGAAGTATGTCGTATACGCAATTCAACGCCTGGATCGGCTTACTCAGGCTTAATAATAATTCGGTTTTTTTAAGGTGCAGGTCAACAGATTCTGGAAATTCTGCAATGCCCTGGTTTATGATACTTAATGCAGATGGGATATCAGCATTCAATTTATGTGTTTCAGAATATTCAATGAACAGGACGATATGATTTTCGGTATGAGCATAAATTTCCCCAACGCGTTGCTGCGCGAGATCGAATAATTGTAATGCTTCATCGAAGTCCCCTAGCTGGCGGAGATTAAGTGCCGCTTGGAAGAGCTCCTCCCAATGGGGATCTGCTATCTCAGCAACTTTTATGAATGATGCTTTTGCCCCGGACGGGTCATTATCTTTTCGTTGTGCGATTCCGCGTCGCAGATACAGGTCTGCTCGCGAAGGAGAGATCCTCGTTGCACGCTCTAACGCCTGCAGCGACATCCCTTTTGCTTGAGCATGGGAGCCGCCTGATATTCTTTGAATTTCCGTACAGTGGTCAGCAAACCAGGTTATCGTCTCCATATCGGATGGGTGTAGTTGATAAGCTGAATATGCTGTTTGGAACGAATTATCCGTTAGACCTTTTGCCAGGTATGCTTCGGCGAGTTTTCGTAATAAGAGAATATTTTTAGGATCGTATCGGACGCCTTCTTGTAAGGATGCAATGGACTTCTCTATTTCACCCAACTCTAGAGCAGTGCTGCCAAGCCCCAAGGAAATTCGTGTCTTAATTTCAAGCTGGTTTTCTGAGGTTAGTTCCAAAGCAAGGCGGTACGATCTTATTGCACTCGAGTAATCACCAATTTGTGCCTGCGCTTCAGCTAAAAGTGTCTTTGCTTCGATGAGTTTATATTTATTAATAACAGGCCGTTCTTGAGCGGATATTGAATCCTGTTGAGCAGAGGTATTCGTTGGATTCGTAACGCTTTCAAGTATAGAGATTGCGTTGAAGATATCTTTGGTTTGATTTGATGTTTTTATGATCGCCTTTGCCAGATCGACTCGGGCATCTAGATTGCTCCTCTGAGAGCGGACTACATTTTCTAAAAGGGGGATCGATTTTTTTGTATAGCCAAACAGGTCAAGTGCTTGCGCGTAGCCATACAGAAGTGCTGGATCTTCCGGTGCGATGACTGGATTTACGGCAAAAGCCTCTTCGAATAGTGTCTTAGCTTCTTCCATGCGGCCCAATATTCGAAGCGACTTGCCTAGATAGTGTAATACCGGATCCCTAAGTCTGGCTCTCAGTCGTACAGGCAAAGGTTGGTATATATGAGCTGGGTTGATTGGTTCCTTGCCATTAACACTGAGCAAACTATTGGCTTGATGCAGGTAGGGTAATGCTCTTGAGGGTAAATTGTAGTTTAAATATTTTTTTCCGAGTTCAAGCTGGATCTCCGGAGAATTTGGTAGAATCAGGCTGGCTTTCTGGAGGATTTGATCTGCCCGAATTGGATCGTTGCTTTTTATATAGTGATTGTTCAGTGCAATCCAGGGGAAAGCTAAACTCGGGTCACAATCCATGGCTTTGTCGAGATATTCCAGTCCATGTTTTGTGTCCTCTATAAGAAGCTTGGCTTCTCCAAGCAGCCAGTAAGTTACAGCGTTTGTTTGATCGAAATCTGTATTATCGATATCGCGTCTTGATAATGTCTCGCAAATTTCAACCGTTTTCAGCGGGTGATTTGCCATCAAAGCACAATAAGCTAGATTCTGCAATTCCTCTGTGGGTGTTGTTTCATCTTTATTCAGTAAGAAGTGGCGTTCTTCGCAAGCCGTCTCCCACTCTTCAGATGCTTCTGAGGAAGCTATCAGCAACTGACGAACGTGAATCCTCTCAGGTTGCTGGGCCAGGATGAGGCGCAGGGGGGTGATGGCTTCTTTTGGTTGTCCACTTTGAATATATGATTTCGAAAGAGTCAACAATAAATGCGGCTCAGCAGGGCGTTGGTTGATGGAAGCCATCGCTGCGCGGATGCTGTCGTGATATTGGTTGAGATCGTAAAGGAGATCTGCCAGAATTGATGTAAAGTCAACTGAAGTGCTTACAATCTCTGGCCTGGATTGGGTATTTAATAATTCGACAGCATCTTTAGCTAAGCGGGTGGATTCATCTAGTTCACCTAATTCATAAGCAAGCACGGCGGATGCAACAATAAGCGCTGGATGATCTAAATAACTTATTTGACTGCCGATAATCGCACCTTGAGATTCGGTGTCAATTAAGGTGTTTGGCAAATCCTCGGTAAGGATTATGTCTTTAATATATTTAGCGGCTCCTGTGCCGTCCTTCTCGATAAATAATACCTCTTGAGCTTCGATAAGCTGACCTGATCGAATGAGGGAAAGGATGTACGCAGCTGTGTAAGCTGGGACTTCAGGTGCAAGATTCGACGCCTGTTTCCAGTACTTGAGTGCCAATGTGAGGTGTTCATCCTCCTGAATTTGGGTTTCGCTTTTGTTCGTAGTATTGGATCGGATATCTGAAGCAGATAGTGCTGCATCTGCTATCAGATCGGCTTGCATCCGACGAGAAACCATCTCTAAATCGTTTAGAGTACTGATCAGTGCTTTAGGTTTATTGGCGATAGATAAAAGCTGGGCGTTATATAACGATTTCGTTAGTTGTTGATACTTACGCACCTTAGCAGGCGCTGAGTTTGAAAGTGGTTCCTGAGATCCATCGAGCTGGCTTTTTGCAAGCATATCGGCTATTTCTGGGCAAAATAGCGAGAGTTGGTTTAATAATTCCAGACGTACAATCGGGGATGAGTCATTGGATATCGCCTGTAGGATGTCAACCTGTTTTGATTGGGGTAGGGGGTTGCTAAATAACACGTGAAGGGATAAATTTAGGTTAAAATTGATCCCTTTTGCCTGGACTAGCTCTCGCACGAGCTCAAGTTTATATGGAACCATTCCCAAAAGACAGGCAGCGGGGCAGTATAATCCTTGATCGCTTTTTCTTAATCCATCCTGTAAAGTGTTCCAATTTCCAAACTGCCGGCGCTGTTCTCTAAAATATAGGGCAAGCAAGCAGGATTGAAGAAGATTGATTTCTCGTTCGCGAGAAGATTTGGACCACACCTGATAAGCTTGAGTTGCTAATTCAATTAATGAATCTGGTATCGCTTGTAAAGGATCCTCTTCCAAATCTTCAATAATTGGTGGGTCTTCGAGAGTTAATAATGCGACGCTGCCAGGAGACCATGACTGAGGTACACTTGGGAGAAGATCCAAGGCTTTTTGCCTCAGCTCCGGTTCCTCAAGACTTTTCCATATAATTTGATCCTGCCTTAAAGCCCGAATGACCAGGGATCTATCTTCTTCCTGATCAAATTTCTTCCAAAGATCTACAATCAATGGTGAAACGGTCATTATATGAACTGCTGTGTTTTAAGTGCGAAGATACTTGCACCAATCATCATTAGGAGACCAAGAATTGTTAAAAAAACACCGATTCCTGCCTTAGTTTTTGTGAGTTGATTTATTTCATTGAGTAAAGTGGCCGCGTTGCCTACGAGACCTGCCACATCTTCGGCGATTCCCTTCTGAGCTAAAGTTGTAACCTGAGAAGCTAAATTCCTTACCCCCTGGCTGGCAGCACTGATGGCGAGAATCAGGATACCGATTACAAAGGTAACGCCGCCAAGCGAGAACAAAACTGCGATTAAAATGGTGAGTATTGTGTTTGGATTTATTGAGACCAAGGTCGCCTCCTATAGATAGATCTGCATAGTGAAATTCCTTTCTAGTCCAACGTAGGGAATTTGCAAGTTAAATTCACGCCCTGGTTTTGGTAATCGTATAAAGCATCAAAAATCTGGCTTGAAGTAATATCGGTGCGAGCGTGATTGGAGTCAAAAAGAAATTTTAAGTGCGATATCAGGTTGAGTGAGGAAAGTTCTGAACAAAACTGATTGAGTATGAATGCTTGTCTAAGTAACGCCGTATGTGGATCATCATGCGTTATTGCAAAGCTTAGATTTACAGTCTCCTTGTTCAACCATCCGCTTCCAAAGTTATTACTTCCGACCAGAGCTGCAATATCAACCCAACCATTTTCGTCAAATATGATTAAGTGATCCCATTTGATATCTTGTTCTCGAAGCGCGTTTTTGAATGAATTATCTAGGGAGATGGCAGGTGTTAATGAAAAATTTTTCGTGAGCTGCTTGGCTGTTTTTTCTTCGAATTCTAGGTTAGTTGGATAAATTGGAATGAGAGATAATGTTGGCTGGGGAGGGGTAACCAAGATTAGCCAGACTGCCTCTAATTTTGGTGTCGGTATATCTAGTCGATCAACACTGATTAAGAGGATGTTCTTCTGTGCTTGCGGATTTATCGTAAAAGGTATTTGATTTTGTCGGATATCATCATTCCCAAGAGATAAACCCACCATATTGCCCATGGTGAATGATAAAAAGAATATTCCAAACAGCGATAGAGTTCTGAGCTTTATCATCATTTAAATAGAATAGCGAGTAGATAACCACTGGTTAGCCCAAGCATCATTCCTATGATGGCGACCGTTATTCCTTGTATGAATAGCCGGGATCTGTTCATGATTTTGACTCCATGAACAGGGTGACTATCAGCGGGAGAAGAATTACCATCAATTTTTTTCGTCATCCTGATGAGGGATCCCCATATAGCTAGTTCAAAGCGTTCGAATTTGTTCTTGTTGAGCATGAGTAGTTGGTGATTGAGATTATCGTGAAGTCGAGAGTTTTAGAATTTTTCCGTCTTCCGTGCTTACTACCCGGACAATCAATGGCAATTTCTTGTTTCCAGAGACCTTTGCAGATCCTTTGTAGGTGAGCAGATATGTATTACTGCTTTTCGAAGACTTGGCAGTTTTTTGTGCCTGGATCTTCGGGCGAGTCCCATTTAATGATGGAAACTGGCGATATACTTGTTGATTAACTTTATTCTTTGCGTTTTGCTTCATATCATTAGATGTATTCGTTTTATTTCAACGGATGCTTTGGAAGTGCAAATCATTAAGAACGTTTTGAAGACTATCCCGCTTGTTGTGACCTGCGTCGCAGGAATGCCGGGAGATCTAAATCCTGGAATGAACTACTGATTTCTGGCACAGGTTCGCGAGGTTCTAAAATGGGTGCAGTTTGATGTTCGATTCTTTGTGCTTGAACATTGCTTAACGCTTCTTCAAGAGTTGGTGCACCCAGACCCGTAATAACCAGAATTAATTGAACTCGATCACCCATATTTTCATCGTTATTTACACCTAAAACGATTTCTGTGTCCGCTCCTGATTGTTCATGGAGGTAGTTAAGAGCGTCATTGACCTCAGAAAGAGCCAGAGAATCACTTCCAGTAAAATTCGCAATAATCCCCGCAGAATGGAAGAGTGAAATTTCCTCTAACAATGGGTGATGTAATGCTTGCTCCAGCGCTTTTTGGGCTTTGTTTTCTCCCTTCCCATGGCCAATTGACATTAGTGATCCTCCGCCGCATTGAATTAAACGACGGATATGAGCAAAATCTACGTTTATCAAGCCAGGCCTGGTGATTAATTCGGTGATACCCTGAACCGATTGCCTCAACACATCGTCGGCAAGGATAAAGGCAGTCTCGATTGGCAAATGGCGTGGGGCTACTTTCAGTAGCCGGTCATTGGGAATTGTGATCAGGGTATTTGTGTGTAAACGTAATTTGTTTAGACCAGAGGTCGCGTTGCGTTGTCGTTGTCCCATCTCGAAAGAAAATGGTGTGGTTACGATGGCCATGCTAACGGCACCGATCTCACGGGAAATATTAGCAACAACCGGGATAGCCCCAGTACCGCTTCCTCCTCCCATGCCCGCGGTAAGAAATACCATATCTGCACCATCTAACGCAGCTGCAATTTCATTCTGGCTTTCTTCTGCGGCTTTCTCACCGATTTTGGGATCACCACCGGCTCCCAACCCGCGGGTTACATTCGGTCCTAGTTGAATTTTTACCTTAGCAGGATTAATTTTAAGAGCTTGGTGATCTGTGTTGGCAGCGATAAATTCAACACCGCTCATTCCCATCTCAATCATACGCTGGACGGCGTTGCAACCACCACCACCTATGCCTATTACCTTTAGATTGGGTGTGTAAATATTGGAATTGATATTCTTGGGGAAATTATTTTGTTCTGAATATTCCATCGATATCCTTCCTGGATAAAACCTCGTTTTTATTAATGCGGAAAACGTGCAAAAATATTTAAAATCTATATTGCAAGAAGTGTGCCATCGTTTTCTAGGTGCTCCACCTTACATCCTGCTACCCTTAATTTAGCAAGAGCACCTTTTGGTAATCCATCCAAGTTTCCAACAAGCGTAACTTTTTTCGATAGCAATGCTTCATCAAGTGAAAATCCAACAGTAGGGTGGAAGCGTTGGATGTATGGGCGGATAAAGTCCATATCCCATTCAGCTACTCCCCATCCGTAAAGCAGGATTAGGAAGTAATGCCTTATTGGACGGGAATTAAACCTTACCGATGTAAATTTTGGAGTAGACTTTTTTCTTGATTCTGTGTTTTGATTGACTTCTTGTATGTATTCGCGCTGATTTTTAGAATTCAACAACTGGTGGTGATTTTTTAACGCGCTAACGATATGCATTTGGCTGCTGTCAGGTTTATACCAGGACTCATCTGTGTGCGGACTGTTTTTGTCTGTGCCTAAAAGCCAATAATTACAAGCGATCACCTCGTTTGGTACTGGATCATTGAATTTAGATGAGATTAATTCAACATTGTTTTCTGAGGTTTGATCAGTAAGGATGTTTGTCTCAATCCTTCCGGCCATGATTTGGGAGATTTCAAATAATTGTTCAGAATACTTTCGATGGTTGGTGGAGTAATTTTCTCTAGAGTAAGGATTTGCTGCTCGTTCACCCACCTTCATCAAGATAATCGGTCGGGGTTGGCCAAGTTCTGCTCTAGCGATTGTTGAATACCAATCAAAGATCCGGAAACCCATTTGATCTTGCGTTCCGGTCGAATTTCTGTAAGGCTTTGCCTCTGGCCAATTTTCGGGACCTCCTGCGCCCCAATTTAAGGGGTGATTATTTAGCCAGGCATAAGCTCCGATGACGAGTGAGTCGAGCAGTTTTGTCTTTCCCCTGCGCCGCAATGAACGCAATGCGAGGCGAAGAAACGATGTATCCCAATAATCACCACCAGGTTCGAGCGGTGGGAAAACAGGTATCAAATCATATTCAAGCAATCTATTTGCTAAAGGAATATATATATCTAAGAATTGATCTACGAGGTTACGTTGGGTCCATGAGTTTGATGGCCAAGATTTTCTCAGATTTGGACGATCAAACAAGCATACGTATTTAACACCCCATCGGGCGTATGTCTTAAAGAAGAGGTCAATAGAATCAAGTTCCACATTTGGTTCCACTGGCAGGTTGAAATGTAATATTGGCGTCACTGAAGATTTAATTAATTGACTCAGAAAATTTTCAGGAATCGCACGTTTAGAAGGATTAATTAATACCAGCCAGGATAGACCAAGATCCTTTAATTCCGGGATCCATTTAGATGCATCATGCTCTCTATAATGTTTAGTGTCTGGGAAATAATGAATGCCGAGACGATTGTTCATCTGATTTTCAGACCTGCCATTCTTCTCACCTAAATTTGGATTACTTAATAATGTTGCAAGAGGCGTGCCATTATTAAGTTTGATATAATTTAATCAGGTCTTAAGAAATAGGTTGAACAATCCAGGAATTATGAATTCGATCCAGATTCCACTAAGAATAATCATCCCGTTGGTATTATGCGGATTCTTGTCAAGCTGCTTTGCAGCTGAACCAATAAGTCAAGGGAATGTTGCCGGTTTCCAGGAGCATTCCCCTCCTTATGAGATTGGTCCCGTCTTCCGGGCGTTCTATGAATTCCATGGTGGGAATGAGTTTTTAGGAGGTGCTATTTCAGCGGTGCAGACGGTAGGGAGTATGGAATTCCAGTATACTGAAGCAGCATGTATAATGTTTGATCCTAAACAACCTGAAACGCGTCGATTTCGGCTGGTTTCTTTGGCTAATGAGATGGGGATCGCGGAACCGTCCGCGCCTGAACCAGAAGATGGCGAATTGTATATTGGCGGACATATCGTATACCACGAATTTGTCCCAATGTATCTAAATTTAGGTGGTGAGGATTTTGTTGGTCGACCTTTGACCGAAGTGCGTTTCAATCCAAATAAAAATCGTTTCGAACAATACTTTGAGAACCTTGGATTTTATAGAATGGCAAGCGAGCAACCGGGCTCTGTCCAGTTATTAGCCTACGGCGCCTGGTCTTGTGGGATTTTTTGTCAATATCGCCCGGGACAGGGTAGCCAAATTGATATATACCCCAGTATTGCCTATCCATTTACAGAATTTGTATCGGATGTGGGGACAGATTTAACCGGATTTCAAATAACGGAGGCTTTCCTTGCTCCCGATGGGAAGATAGAGCAAATATTTGAGAGAGTAGTATTGGTTGTAGATCCAGTTCTACCGGAGCATGTATTCCTGCGTCCACTGCCTCAAAAATTGGGACTGCCGATAATTTCGGACAATGATGCGTATATTGTTGAAGATATGCAGTTCTATCACATTAATGAAAGCAGTGGAATTTATGTCCCTGAATTTTTCTGGAGTTACATCGAAGATCATGGTGGGTTTTCTGTTAGCGGTGAGCCGATCTCTGTTCTGGTTTACCAAAATAACAAGCTTTATAGCCAGTGTTATCAAAACTTGTGTTTGGTATATGATGATAGTGCCGGCGAGTCGATTTCCGTGCAGCCAGAATTGCTAGGTTATGCGTATAGAGATATTTATTTCCGTCAAGCGCAAGCGGAATCAAGCAATACTGTAACTGGGGAGGTATACAAAATGCAGGTCTGGACGAGCTACTCAAGTATTGCTACCGAAAACAACCAGGAAATTTGGGCGAATATAATTAAAAATAACGAGCCGTTTCCAGATGCAGTCCTTGAATTAATAATAAATCTTCCGGATGGAACCATTCAGGAATATGCATTTCCGCCAACGAGCGAAGATGGTGGAACGTTCTTGGCAACTCCCCCGATAAATGCCCCCAATGGTAAATTAATTCCTTATCAAGTGTGTATGAAAACAGATGAAAGCGCTAGGATTTGTGTGTCTGATGATTACTTAATTTGGAATATGCCTTGATTAGAATTTCAGGTAAGCTCAGGAGGCAGGTGGGAGAGATCAATTGATGCTTCGTCACAGAATAGTGTTGCTCGCTCAATCACGTTTTTCAATTCGCGAATATTTCCCGGCCAATCGTGGGCAGTTAATGCTTGCATTGCTCTTGTAGTGATGTCCTGGATGTTCTTGCCCATCTGTTGATTACTTAATTTTATGAAATATCCGACGAATTCAGGAATATCTTCTTTGCGTTCTCGCAGCGGTGGTAAATGAAGGTCAACAACTTTTAACCGGTAATATAAATCTTCCCGGAATTTGCCATCTTCTAGCATTTTTATTAAATTTCTGTTTGATGCCGCAATTAATTGCACATCTACGTTCACTAAGTTTGTGCCACCAACTCTGCGGAATGCGTTTTCTTCGATTGCCCTGAGTAATTTAGCTTGCATATCAACTGGCATGGATGAAATTTCATCGAGAAATAGTATGCCGCAATCAGCGATTTCCATCAGTCCGTGTTTTCTTTTCTCAGCACCTGTAAATGCCCCTGCTTCGTAACCGAAAAGTTCGGATTCTAATATTGTACTTTGAATTGCAGCGCAATTAATCGCTATGAAAGGTTTATCACCTCGCGATCCAGCCTGATGGATCGCATTTGCTAATACCTCCTTACCAGTTCCAGTCTCTCCTGTTAACAGGACTGAGATCGATGCGGAGGCGGAACGCTGCGCCTGGTCGATGAGTTCCCTCACTTTAGGGCTGCTGCCAACGATGAAGTTTAACTGACCCTGGCGAGCACTTCTGAGATGGGCCAGCTCGCGTCTCATGGTTACGATTTCTTCTGCTCGTTGGATCGATTTTTCTAACCTGGCCAATTTTATGGGTTTTTGTAAAAAATCATGCGCCCCATTTTTCATGGCTTCAACCGCCATTTCGATGTCACCGTACGCGGTAATTAATATGATAGGTGGTCTATTTGGATAATGCGCTGTTTCTTCTAGCAAAGATGGTCCATAACCGTCAGGGAGCTGAACATCTAATAGTACGATGTCTGCAATTCCAAGATTTATAGAATCTCGCGCTTCGGTGAGTGTTGCAACACCGGATGTTTCATATCCTCGCGATGATAGGAATGTGCCAATATTATGACGGGCATTCTCTTCATCATCGACAATTAAAATGGTAGCACTCATTAATTTAGTGTCCTCATCTGTTGGGATTATACGATTTTTTGGTCGGGAGATGTATTATTATATCTCACCAGCGGCAGGGATTCGTACTTGAAAAATGGTTCCGCCTGGGAAGCTTGTTACGTTGATCGTACCTTTGTGAGCGGTAATAATCCGTTTGGATATCGCTAATCCAAGACCCGTACCAGTCCTTTTCGTGGTGTAAAATGGCTGGAATAAATGTTTGATATCTTCGTCAGGAATTCCTGGTCCAGTATCTGCTATGCTTATTTGTACCGTTTCACGACCGAGAATCTCGCCATCGATTTGTATCTTGACAGCTAGTCTCCCCCCTGTCTCACTCATTGCCTGGATCGCGTTGCTGATTAAATTAGTAAACACCTGTTCAAGAGCCCTAAAATTACCCCTAATTTCGGGGATATCTGGTTCTACCTGCAATTGGGGTTCAATATGAAAACGAACCATGCGGTGTTTATATTGATCGAGCAAACGTTTTAGCAGAGGTTCAATTTCGACCTGCACCATTGTATATTCGTTGGGTTTTGAGAAGGTGAGTATGGATTTGGTCAAATCCTCTAAACGGTCACAGTCACCCTGAAGTCTGTGAATAATATCCCTGTTTGGATCTTGTCCTGTTAAATCTAACGCCATCAATTCCAGTCCGGTGCTGATATTGTTTATTGGATTCCGAACCTCATGGGCAAATATTGCCATTAATTCACCGAGGAATGCATGCTCCTCTAATTGTTGGGCCTGTTCTTGGATTTGCTCCTGTTCACTTAGGTCTGATACTAAGATCAGCAAGAGTAATACTTGGTGATGGTTAGAAATTGGGATCACACTGATGACCGCCGGAAATTCCTCTCCAGATCTTCTGTAAAGTCTGATTTCCCCGATATCCAGAGTAGATACACCGTTATTGGCTTTTCTGAGAATTGGGGATACGCTTTCACTCCCGATTAGAATAAGTTCAACAGGCTGACCTTTCGCTTCTTGTTGTGTGTACCCGAGCATTGTTTCCGCAGTATGGTTAATTTTTTCGACAGTAAGATCTGGATTTAACAATAAAAGACCTTCTCGAATGGATTCCTGGATCTTAATGCCAACCTTTATATCAAATTCCTGTTCCTCAATAGTTTTGACATTTTGTGATCGAATGGCATACACTTGTACAATCGAAGTGATCTTTGCTGCCAGCAACTTAGATAAGTCTAGGCTGCTGCTCGAACTGCTGTCCTTCGTATCAGCAATGATAAGCGTTCCAATTGCAGCATTTCCATTGCCTAAAGGGGCAGTGGCAATATATTTGATCCCATTGTTAATACCTTTACTGTGGATCACAGAAAGCATTCGTTTTCCTGGTTTCCACAGGTATGGGGCTCTGAGTCTTATCATATCTTCGGGTGATAAAACCCGAGGCAGCCATTCTACTTTTCCATATCCAGTAAGTCGATACGCCGTTGGACTATCATTATCTGCAATATAGACAGCCAGAGTTGACGCATTCGTTAATTCGTGACCAATTTGGAGAATGTACTCGATCCTCTGCTCAGTAGTTTCTCCCTTAAAATTTGTCGATAATTGAATAAGTTTATCCCACAAGATATTTTTATCTATCGAATGTTCTTGATGTTCTGGTTGCGAAAGTTCGGGTTCTAATAAAATTAATCCTCGCTCTCCAACAGGTGGAAGGAGTGTGTATGTAAATTGTACGTCGATACTCCTGGAATGACTTTGTTTTATCCTGGCATGGGAATGAGCAATCAGGCTATTGCCTTGTTGATCGGGAGAGGGCAAATCATCAATGTCCCAATCCCTCACCAAATCTTTGAGAGTAAGTTTGGGTGATTTTATTTCAGCTAGCTGTAATAAATCAACTGCATTTTTGTTTGAGTGGATAATCTTTTGGGATGTTGTTTCTACAAGCAGGGCGGCTTGTGGTAATAAATCTAAAAAAGCTGCAAACTCGGATATCTGTGGAGTGCCCCCGCCTCGGAATCCGGAGATGTAATTTTCGATACTCTTTTTCATTCTATTCGGGATTACTTGAATGCATGGACCGGCGCATTCTGGATGCTAGTATACCTTCGATAGCACGATATTTAGCTACCGTTCTCCGGGCGATAGAAAAACCTCGCTCATTGAGGATATCTGCAATCTGTGAATCATTTAATGGTTTAATTTCTTCTAAAATAATATTTATCATTTCTGCTCTGATACGTAAACTGCGGTCGAAAAGTTTCGACATAGGTATCAGGCTTTTGTTCGGTAATTGAAGCATTTTACCAGAAACAGCTCGTGATATTGTCGATTCGTGCACATTGAGCTTATCGGCTAGTGATGCGCGAGTAATGGGAACAAGGTGTATATCCCCTTGCAGGATAAAATCATGTTGTATCTCTACGAGTAGATGCATGAGTCGTACGAGGGTGTTGTTCCTCTGTTGTAAGCACTTGATAAGTAAACTAGCCTTTTCCAGATCCGCTTGCCACTTCTCGGCATTTTCAGACGGGGCTTCTCTTATTGCATCACGGAATAATTGATTTATTCTGAGCCGTCCAGTGTAAGGGGAAATGATTTCAACCACCAAATTCTGTTTGGGATGATTCAGGATAGAGATGATGACATCAGGTGACTGATAGTCTTGTTTTGAGGCCCTACCATCCCTGATGTTTCCCCAATGAGACCGTGCGGGATAAGGATTTAAGTTTTCTGAGATGAAACGGGCGATCTCCAGTGCATCATCGGTAGAAATGCTCAATAATCGGCCTAGTTCAGTATAGGAATGCCGGCTGAGCAATTCCATTCCTTCAGTGATTGCCCGAGAAGCTAATGGAGGTACATAATTTGTTTCAGATAATACGTCTGTTTGAACCAATAACGCTTCAAGGGGTGAGGTAGAACCAACTCCAACCGGTTCACAACGCTTGATTAGTTCATTTACTTTTTCAATTCTTGATATTGGCACGTGATGATATTGTGCGATTTCCACAATCGGGACACTCAACAAGCCATCGTCATCCAAACTTGAAAGAATGTGAGCAGCTATGGGGATGTCTTGAGTCTCCAGGTCTGGTGCTGCCTGTCTGAGAACATATGAGTGTAGATCTTCCCTCGCCGGAGTGATTTCATCTGGAGAAATGTCATCCGCCGATTGTGAATTTGAGGATGAACCAACAAAATCACTTCTGGAAGAGATGAAAATGATTGGAGTATCATCCACGTTATCCCCATTGCGCCTGCAAACCGAGCAGGGGGTGTTGCCGATTAATGGTCTGCTACAGGAGGGGCATTTATTCATATCCACGACTTCTAGGGCTGGATTTGTGGATATTTCTGACTCTACCTTTTGTTTCAGTTCTTGTCTACTCAACAAGAGTAATGACATTGTCTGTGCGAGGTGTGCCGTAGTTAGCGGCCTTAGTGATTGCTCTTGAGATTGTCTAAAGCTCTGGTTTAGCATGTTTACCATCCTATATGCGGTATATTATACCAGGTTGCAAGATTTATGCCTTATAATTTTGCAATGGAGAGGAGCAATGTACCAAAACAACGATAATGCAGCGCATAGATGCTTCATGAATTGTAATGATTGTGTTAAAATTAACAAAGAAATATAATTCTTTACCCGGGAGAAATTTATGCTTCGCTCAATATTGATTTACTTGTCAAAGGCAGAATGGGTGCGGCAGATCGTGACCAACTGGAGTTTGTCGTGGAGAGCCGCGTCAAGATTTGTTGCAGGTGAGAAGTTGGAGGACGCGATAAAAGCAGTAGAAAAACTGAACTCAATTGGGATTAATGCAACGATTGATCACCTGGGGGAGAATACCACAACGCCTGAGGAGGCACGGCGGGCGACAAAGAACATAGAGGAAGCTCTCGAAACGATCCAAGAATCTGGTGTGCGGTCCGGCGTTTCTATTAAATTAACACAAATTGGTTTGGCGTTAAACGAACAGCTGTGCGCAGAAAATTTACGGCAGATATTGGAAGTTGCCAAACGATGCAATAACTATGTGCGTATAGACATGGAGGATTCTCCATTTGTAGAAGCGACACTACGAGTGTATCGAGATATGCGTGATAAGTACGAATTTATTAATACAGGAGTCGTAATTCAGTCCTATCTTTATCGTAGCGAGGAAGATATCCGGTTATTATCTGTAAATGGGACTAACGTACGTTTATGTAAGGGAGCGTATAAAGAACCACCCGAAGTGGCGTTTCCAAAGAAGGGTGACGTAGACACTAATTTCGATTTATTAACTAAGATGCTTATTGATAATTCCATAAGTATGGGATCCCCTGAAATCAGCACGGATGGTAAATTCCCTCCAATACCTGCAATAGCTTCTCATGATCCGGACCGATTGGCATTTGCGAAAGAATATGCCAGTAAGGTTAAGCTGCCAAAAACTGCGATCGAATTCCAGATGCTATATGGAATTCGTCGGGGTTTGCAAGAACAAACATTTCTTGAAGGTTATCCGGTTCGGGTTTATGTGCCTTTCGGTACCGAGTGGTACCCCTATTTTATGCGTAGGCTAGCCGAACGCCCTGCGAATTTGTGGTTCTTTATTTCTAATTTCTTCCGGAAATAAGATGAAATATTAACATAGCGATTTTGGTCGAGATCAATTTGATTCGCCTGGGGGAAGCTAGATATAATTACAGAATTATCTTATCACCCTGTGGTATGATGGGCAATTGTGCTCATGGCTATCTACATATTTAATGTAGTTGCTTTGACACGATAAATACTGGTTGGAGTAGATTCTTTTATGATAAATCGAAGTAGAATTCCATTTATACTGATTGGTGGTGGGTTGGTGTTGATTATCGGCGCGTTAGCGTGGCTTCTTATCTCTGCAAACACTGCACCATCTACTGAATCTGGCCCAGAGTTTGTGATGGTGCGCGGGCCACATCCGGATATTCCTCGAGTCAGCCTGGAAGATGCAAAAGAAGCATTTGACAATGGGGATGCAGTATTTCTCGATGTTCGTGGCGATGAGGCTTACACAATCAGCCACATACCTGGAGCAATCTCAATATCTGAGAACGATTTAGTCAGTCGCTTTAACGAGTTAACCCCCTCAGAATGGATAATAACTTATTGTACTTGACCGTCGGAGGAAGCCAGTGCCCGTGCGGCGCAGATTCTGATAGATAATAATTTTTCAAAGGTGACACCGGTTTTAGGCGGGTTCGCTGCTTGGATAGAGGCTGGTTATCCGATTGAACCCTAAACAAAAATGAAATCCCTGCTCCTTTTTATTCGCTTATCGCGTCCCTTATTTCTATTGGGAGCGGTTCTCTTATATTCGCTTGGGGTTGGAATATCTTTTTTCTTGGGACTTGATATCCTTTGGGATATATTTTTATTAGGCCTCCTTTGGGCTATGCTTCTTCAGCTAAGTGCACATTATTTGAATGAGTATTTTAATGCTCCTGAAGACCAGGATAATCCGAACCGTACGCCGTTCTCCGGAGGAAGTGGCGCTGTTGGGCCAGGAAAATTGTCCCGCCAGGTAGGTTTACTAGCTGGTCTGACGTGCTTAGCATTTTTAGCTTCATTAACCGTTGTATTAATCGCTCAGGTAGGGCTCGATCCTTTGGTGATTTTCATTATGTGCCTGGCGTTCCTGGGTTCTTTTTTCTACTCAGTTCCTCCAGTCAGTTTGGAGAGGTCCGGTTATGGCGAATTAACCACATCAATTATCGTTGCTTTCTTGTTGCCCGCCTTTTCTTTTGTATTACAAACTGGTGAACTCCACCGGTTCGTTGCAATGAGTACTTTCCCGTTGGTGATTCTCCATCTCGCGATGATGTTGGCGTTTGAATTGCCAGATTACGCCAGTGATGTGAAATATAACAAGCGTACTTTGCTTGTTCGTTTAGGATGGCGCAACGGTATGAATTTCCATAGTCTATTGATAATATGTGCATATCTGCTGTTATTAATTGAGATGTTCCTCGGATTGCCTAAATTCGTTGTGCTACATGCATTTATATCCCTGCCCATATCAGTGCTTCAAATCTGGCAAGTAATACGGATAGAACGCGGCGCTAAGCCAAACTGGTCAGCGGTCACCCTAAATGCACTGGCTTCTTTTGGGGCAATGGCATATTTTATGATATTTGCTTATTATACGCATTGATAAAAATTTATTCTTTGTGAGTGATTATGCCAGAATTCTTAAAATTAATTCCACCTCAAGAAGCCCTAGATTTATTACTTGACTCCTTTTCCCAGCCATCTCGAGTCGAAGATTTTGAAACCGAATCATCTCTTGGTCGAGTAACATCTCTTCCAATAATGGCCCCACATGCGCTACCATCCTTTATGCGATCAACAGTTGATGGATATGCAGTGATTGCTGCGGATACACACGGAGCGAGCGAGACGCTACCAGTGTATTTATCCATTATTGGTGAAGTGCCAATGGGAGACGCGCCCGGCTTTCAAATATCAGCGACTAAATGTATGGGAATGCACACGGGGGGCATGCTGCCAAAGGGGGCAGATGCCGTTATTATGTTGGAGGATACTCAGCAGGTAAAACCGAATGAAGTTGAGATTTTATGTTCAGTTGCTGATGGTGAGAATGTTTTACAAATTGGTGAAGATGTCAAATCTGGGCAGGAAGTGATTCCAAGTGGAACCCGTATAAGACCGGCAGAAGTGGGGGGGCTTATGGCGTTAGGGATAACCCGCTTACAGGTAAGATGTAAGCCGAAGGTCGGTATTATATCCAGTGGGGATGAAGTGATCCCGCCTGGATCAAATCTGTCTCCGGGAAGAGTGCGTGATATTAACTCTTACACTTTGGCTGCTCTGGTCGAATATGCTGGTGGTAATTCAGTGCGTTATGGGATTATTCCCGATCAATTGGAAGCCATGATTGTTTCTGTTTCCCAGGCCTTGGAAGAATGTGACACGGCAGTAATAACAGCTGGTTCTTCAGCCAGTTCGCGTGATCTAACGGCTCAGGTTATTAATGAACTCGGAGATCCCGGGGTGCTGGTCCATGGAGTAAATGTTAAACCAGGTAAACCGACCATATTGGGCATATGCGAAGGGAAACCCGTAATTGGATTGCCAGGAAATCCTGTGAGCGCGCTCGTGATCGCCTCCCTTTTTGTAGTCCCGGTCGTAGACATGTTGTTGGGCGTGAAAATTTCAACCCCGCGCCCTTACGTTCCTGCACGAATTACCATTAATATAGCTTCGATTGCTGGTCGAGAAGATTGGGTAGCTGTAAGACTTATAAAGAATGAGGTAATTTCGTCGAATGAGTATGTGGTCGAACCAGTATTTGGGAAAAGCAATCTTATCTTTACTCTGGCGCGTGCAGATGGCCTTGTGCGAATCCCGGCAGATGTTACAGGCTTGA
>JGI24024J18818_10000059_pt1 | contig 29684 bp, 26 predicted proteins | sample Cruoilmetagenom2_FD_18818 | JGI IMG/M metagenome (IMG submission 18818) | reverse complement strand
CGCCTGAAGACTTCGGAAGAAAGGACTAAGTCCTTAATATTATCCCTCAACCTCAAACGAATCATCTGGCACCCAGGCTGGCGCGCAAAAAGCCAGAAAAACCAGGTCTGCTTCACCTTCATTCCGGATTTGATGAACATCTCCCGGCGCCAGGTAACAGGCCTGACCTGGAATGAGCTGGAACTCTTTCCCATTCACCAGCATTCCCGCCTCCCCCTTAAGAACGAAATAGGTCTCTTCAGTGACTTTGTGATAGTGCAGATTGCTGGATTTTCCTGTCGGGATCACGATCCGTGCCAGGCTGTGATTGGCTTCATCACCAACTGCTTTTCCGATCATTTCTGCGATAATTTCACCATTGGGCGTAACCAGGGGATCTGTGACTAAACTAGGATCGGCAACTTTCATTTGATTTCCTTTTCGTATTTTGTGATCATCTATGACACTATATCAGAAAATAAGACAACATCGCCAAGTCAGATTCCCCTGGAAAGCTACAACGCGATGCAGGTTAGATCAAAAATGTTCAACAGAAAAACAACTAATCAACCTGACTCTGAAAGAGCATTTCAGTCCTCGCAGCCATAATAAAATCATTCTCGTGAAGCCTCTTATAATCAAAGGTCCACCAATTTATTTTACACGTTCCCCAGCTGATAAGGATATCAGGGTGGTGGTTGGCTTCCTCAGCAAGGTCAGCTATCTTATTGGCAAATTCTATTGCTCCCAAAAAATCATCAAATGAATAACTTTTCTCGAGACGGGGGATGCCATCCTGGAAAATGATCTTCCAGTCTGGCAGCACCTTCATATAAATATCAGTTTGATCCTCAGTCAGGGGGGAATCATGTTTTGAATAATTTAGGATTGCTTGTTTTGCTAGTTTCTCCATCTTCCGCCTTCATGACTGGTCTTTCCAGTTGAAAGAATTCTACATTCAAAAACCCTCGGGTAAAACTTCCCTGGATTAGAAATCCTAGGTTTTGAAACGTCTTTAAAGAACGCTTATTAAAACTGGCGATGGAAACCCGGAATATGTCAGGATGATAAGTGTTGAATCCGAATTTCAGGATTTCACCTACAAACGCAGTGCCTCTTCCTTGTCCCGTCAAACGGGGGGCTAATCCCACACCGATATCCAGGATTTCAGGTTCATTTTTAAGATACACTCCACCAGGTACCTGGGCATCGACTCCAAAACAACAATAACCAACCAATCTCCCATTCTTATTCAGAACCTGATGATATCGATAATCGGGATTTAAGAATCCTGTTAAATGCCGGGGCGCCAGGTCATATAGATCATATGGGGGATCGTATCGCCAGGTGGTAATTTCCCGGGCATTACCTTCACTAACAGGAAAGATGTTATATTCTGCCGCCATGAAATCAGATCCTGATCCTTATTCTGCTTTCAGGATATGGGTGATAATGGTCGCTCCGCTGCCGCCAATGTTCTGGGCCATTCCGATATTAACATCATCGATCTGTGCTGGACCTGCTTCCCCTCGCAGCTGCAGCACAGTTTCCACGATCTGGTACATCCCGGTCGCGCCTACTGGATGGCCCCGGGCTTTCAGTCCACCCATTGTAGCCAGGGGGACCTTGCCCTCGGGTCCAATTTCCCCATCCAAGGCCAGCCGGGGGCCTTGCCCTCTTTCTGCGAAGCCACAGGCTTCCAGGGAAAGAGCTGCCATGATCGAAAAAGCGTCATGAATCTCAAAAAAATCAATATCATTTGGAGTAATATCCGCCTGGCGGTAGGCCTCATTGGCGGATTTTTCTGCTGCGGCCAGCCAGAGAGGATCATGCCGATCATGCACTGCCAAACTGTCCGTAGCCACTGCGGAACCAGCGATCTTGATGACTGGTTTTCCCTTCTGTCCTTTGATCAAGTCAGCAGGAACCACAATAGCTGCTGCAGCGCCATCCCCCATGGGAGATGCATCCATCAAATTGATCGGATCTGCGATCATGGCTGCTTTTTTATAGATTTCTTTTGTAATAGGTGATTGAAAGCGGGCATTGGGGTTCTTGGCCCCGTTTGCATGGGCATTGATCGAAAATTGGGCAAAATCCTCATGCTTCCATCCATATTCATACATATACCGGCGCATGATCAAAGCATTCAACCCCACAAAAGTCACACCGTGGATACTTTCCCAGTCTGCACTGGCCGCTGTAGCCAGGGCCGCAGTGGTTTCCCGGGGCGAGGTATCGGTCATCTTTTCAACACCAACAGCCAGGGCGCTGGAAACCAATCCTGATCCAACAGCCACCATAGCAGTCCGTAATGCCAAGGCGCCGGAAGCGCAGGCAGCTTCCACCGTCATGGCTTCAATGCCCCGGAACCCGACCCAATCGGAGATCAAGGCCCCCAGATGGCTTTGTTTATCCAGCTGTCCGGCCATCATATTTCCGACATAAAGGGCTTCCACCCGTTTGAGTTCGGCATCTTCCAGGGCTTTATATACTGCATCCCCTGCTAACTCTACCAGTCGTTTATTCCAGTGTTCTCCGACTGGTACCTGCCCGATTCCTAAAATAGCAACTTCCCGCATAAATCACAATCCTTAGCTAGAGATCTATCGATTTCCATTATAACTGGTGACAATACCAATTATGGCTATCTAATCTCTCAAATCCTATCAGGTTGAATCTCACAAGCAGGATGGTTCAAACTAAATGATGTTTGTGGGAAGAATTTCTGGACTAATAAATACCGGGGATCAGCCTGGCGGTTTGTTTTCGATAGCTGGCATAATCAGGGAAATGCTTTTCAAGCAGGCCTTCCTCATATTCCATTTTGAGGATTAAATTCACCAGGAGTATGAACCAGATTACCAATCGCAAAGAACTAAAATCAGAAATAATTAAAGGGAAAGTCGTTAATAACAACGCCAGATACATAGGATGGCGAATAATTCGATATGGACCCCGGGAAGTCATATTGCTCCAGGTTAAGGGTTCCGGAGCAATATTAAAATGACCGATTTTCATAATTACCACTGCCCAGATCCCCAGGAACAAACCGATTAATTCGATCAAAGATAACACGATCGGGTATGCAAAAAGCGGACCTGTTAAACCAACAACTGCCAGGCACAAAAACTGAATAAATACAAACAAAACAGAAAACCAGGTAGGTTTCATATGATTAACACCACGTCATTAATAGGTCGGGATACGATCCATCCCGAAACCATTTCACATTAGATGAATTTTATGGCAAGATTATTACTTCGATTTGCATGGAAAAATAGCAGCAAGATTTGCCAGGATCACAAACCCCAGGAAAATGATCGTCCCAACCTGGTGTTCTCCTTCTGCAGTCGGAAATAACAGGAGGGCTGGAATGATCATAAGCAGGAACACAACCAGGTAATACAAAGCTGGATGGGATTTCAGAGGAAGTATGATCTTATTCATAACAAGTAAACCGCCAGAACTGTGATCAGGCTGATGACCAGCAGCAAAATACAGATGATCGGCAGCAGCTTTCGGAGAATATCCCCTTCTTTGCCTTCCATACCGGCAGTGCTGGCACCCACGATCACCTTGGTGGGAGCAGCCACTGATCCCAGCGCGCCCCCTGTGGTCTGAGCCGCCAGAATGATCGCCGCCGGAAGACCCAGGATCTCAGCCGTTCGGAGCTGCAGTGCTGAAAATACGAGATTGGAATTGGCATTGCTTCCAGTCATCACTGCTCCCAAAGCTCCCAGCCAGGGTGCAACAGCGGGATAGAACAAACCAATCGTTTTTGAGAATCCCTGGGCCAGGATATCAGTCATACCGGCGTGCTGCATGATCACAGCCATCATAACAATCGAAGAGATGCCGACGCTGGAGCCAATCACCCGGGATCCTGTGCTTTTTATGATCCTTCCCAGGGCTCCTTCCTTGTACCATCCGGCCTTGTTGAAGATCAAGTAGGCTGCCAGGGAAGAGACTAGCAAGATCATTCCTGCATGCCTGAAAATATATAACTGTCTGCCCGGGCCGGCCGGGACGATGTACCCGTTGGCAGTAAGCGTTTGTGGAAAGGTAAAACCTAATTTCACCTGGCTTAAAAATGCCTTGACAGGGGGTACAAGCTGGATGATTAATGTCAGCAGGACCAACACGCCATAACCTGCCAGGGATATCAACAGCTCGCGCCAGTTGATCTTTCCAGTGGAGTTTGTCTTTCCATGTAAGACCCAGGCTAATGGAATNCCAATGACCAGCCCCACCGTTCCACCCATTAATCCGCCAATATTCCACAAGCCCAGTATCGCAGTCAGATACTGTGCTGTGGACATCGCCAGGGCAATAACAAGGATAGGAAGCCACAGCCGGCGAAGCGTTTTCCAACCCCCAACCACCCAGGCAACCGCGATCCCAACCAGCAAGCCTGTGATGCCTAGAAAAATTCCGGCTGACGGAGCCAGGGTTTCCCAGCCCAGGCCAGTAGCTGCCATCATGGCATTAAAGGAGGCCCCCAAAGAGCCAAATGTGACGGCCCAGGTATGTCCCAGAGAAGGGATCACTACTGCGTTTAACGGTGAAAAACCCAATCCCACAAGGATAGGCGCGATCACTGCAGTCGGTACGCCAAAACCTCCCACGCCTTGCAAAAAAGAGGCGAAGATCCAGCCAATCAAGAGGGCCTGCATACCTTTGTCCGCGGTCAGGTGCGGGAGTGTTGTGCTTAGAATCTCAATACCACCGGCTTCTGCGACCACCCGGTATAACAGGAATGCGGTCCAGATGATCAGCAGCACATCCATGATCAAGAAAACCGCTTTGGCATGGGCATACGCCAGGGTTTCAAGATTGATCCCGAACCAGAACCAGGATATCAGCAGGGCTGCTACATAACCCAGGCCGCCAGCGCGGGAGGCTTTCCAGCGAAAACCTACCATTAGAATCAGAATGACCAGGATCGGGGAGATGGCGAGGATAAACATAAATAAACGAATATTCCTTAAAATAACAATCTAATTGTAGCACGGATAAAGAGGAGGATTCTCCCCCTACCCAGCTCGCCACAGCCTACAAACGGGTCCATCTCATGCTACAATGGTCTTTCAATAGAAAAATAGGACCAGAGACGATTATGGACCCTGTAATTTTTGATCAGATCAAATTTAATCCAGATCCAGAGAAGTTTTTTAATAAAATGCGCATTAAACCCGGCAGTAGGCAGGAAGAGCTTGTTTTATCCCTGCTGGATGAAGGACGCCAGGTAGGACGACCGCGGGCGATCTACACTATTACCGGTATAGACCAGCACCTGGATGATGGAGTTGTCCTTAATGGAATCCGGATGAAAAGCAAAGTGATGGCAGTAAATCTCAGCGCGGTACACCGGGTATTTCCATACTTGAATAGCTCAGGAAGAGAACTTTTCGATTGGACCCAATCCAAAGAGGATCTTCTGGAGAGATATTACGCAGAGGAGATCAGCCAGTTGGCCCTGCGAACTGCGGAGGAATTCCTTTTATCTCATTTGAAGGCCACCTACCAGCTGGGAAAAACCTCCTCCCTGAATCCAGGTTCATTGAAAGATTGGCCGATCACTGCCCAGCGTCCTCTATTCCAGTTATTGGGTGACCCATTAGAATCAATCGGGGTCGAATTGACGGAGAGTATGTTAATACTTCCTAATCAATCTGTCTCTGGGATCCACTATAGCTCCGAAACTGATTTTTCGAACTGTGAACTCTGCCCGCGAGAGAACTGCTCCCACCGCCGGGCGCCATTTGATGAGAGTTTGCTGAAGGAGAAGTATCTGTAGTAACAGAGCGGGGATTGCTTCGCCGCCATCTCTTCGTTCAGGATTCTCGCGATGAAACATAACTGGAGGGTATGTAATTGCCAGGAAGGAGCTATGCGACTGACGAAGCAATTCCCCTTTCTCAGGATTTATGCCTCTTTAAAAACTCCAGGACCACTTCAGCGATCCTAAAAGGCGCTTCCAGGGATACGAGGTGTCCCGTTCCAGCCATTGTATAAAATTCCCCATTTGGCATCTTTCCAGCCATTGACTTGAAGACCGGATCATGCAGGACATAAGTACCCTCACCACGGATGACCAGCACAGGGCACTGGACCTTGTCCAGATTCCGCCACACAACCCAATCCGCACGCCCTCCAGTCTCATAAATTCGTGCCTCCCAGGCGGGGCTATATTTTAAACTCACGCCACCTTCCGGGATATCTGCCGCCAATCCTTCCACATAATCGCGCAGCACCTGGTTAGATAAACCAGAGAAGACTGGTTTTTTACGGTAGTTCTGATACATTACTTCCCTGGAATCAAAACGGGNTTTTCTCTTTAACGTTCCACGAATCAACGGATGGATTTCTTTCAGCACACCAAAGGGTGCCAGCAGGCGCATCAACATCCCCCACGATCGCGGAAACAGAACCGGCTCCATCAATACCAGCATCTGGAACATAGATGGGTCCTGAATGGCAGCCATCAAAGTTGTCATCGCACCTAAAGAATGGCCAACACCGATCACCGAACCGGATGATTCCACCTGTTTTCCATAATTTTCAATCAGAGAATGCACTTCTGGAATATAGTCATCTCTGAAAGCCCTCCAATCCCGCATCTCCTGGGGATCTGTGCCAGGCCAGAAGGATCGTAAATACAGAGAAAAAACCTGATAGTCGTCAAGAAAAGGTGTCAAAAAAGTTCGATAGGCCTGGGGTGGATAACCATTGGCATGGGCAAATACCAGCAGGGGGCCCTGATCGCTCAGGCGTAATGGATCCAGTTTATTCATCTTCATCCTCTTTATCCTGGCGCCGGTTCCTTTTTTTCTTACCCGGGCGGCCCTTCCTTGGATAGGAAGCCCGGCGGAGTAATAACCCAAAAGAAACAAACCCAAGACCTGCCAGCATGAACCAGGCATCTTCAAATATAAAAGCAGAGGAAGTAAAAAAGATTACCAGGCAGATCAAACCAATTAGGATACAAAAATTTCCCAGGCGGCGAATCATTAGATCGTCCAGAGAATAATGAGAACCTGCCCGGATTTATTCGACATAATCTTCCAGCTTGTAGGACACATTGGGGCTGCGTAGTTTCCGCAAGGCGGTGGCCTCGATTTGGCGGATACGTTCCCTGGTCACATCAAAATACGCTCCCACCTCTTCCAGCGTATGGACCTTGCCATCCATCAGGCCAAATCTAAGTTCAAGGACCTGGCGCTCGCGGACAGATAGATTATCCAGGGCTTTGCCCAGCTGTTCGTTCATCATCTCGGTTGCCGTAGCTTCTATTGGCGAAGCTGCATCCTCATCCCGGATGAAATCCTCCAGCTGGTTATCATCTTCATCTCCTACTGGCCGATCCAAAGACATGGGATCTTCCGCCGCCCGCAGGTAGCGGTGGACTTTACTGGTAGCTTCCCGCCATTTTTGGAGCAGATCTGGCGGCAGTGTATCCTGCTCCTTAAGAAATTCCTTGATAGCCTTTTTATCCGCCGCGTCCAAATATTCCGTTTCCAGAGCGATTTCCTTCAGGGTCGGTTCATGCTCCAATTGCTGGGTCAGCTGACGGCGGATCCGGAGCAGCTGGGTGACTGTCTCAAAAACGTGGACCGGAATACGGATGGTGCGGGCCTGGTCAGCGATTGAGCGGCTGACTGATTGGCGAATCCACCAGGTGGCGTAAGTGCTGAACTTAAAACCGCGGGTAGGGTCGAATTTTGAAACAGCCCGTAAAAGTCCAACATTGCCTTCCTGGATCAAGTCCAGGAACGAGTTTCCCCTTCCTATATAGTGTTTGGCAACACTGACTACCAATTTCAGGTTGCGGCGGACGAGGGCCCGGTGGGCTTCATAATAGCGGCTCCAGAGATCCTCGATCTCAACCTGCAGCACACCATTAGAGGGCATTTGGTCATGAAATTTCTTTATAGTGGGCAGGTTCTTTTTATCATGCATGCTGTCCTGCAGCCAGCTGGCAATCTCATCCGGGAAAGAATAAAATGCCACAAAAAAATAGAAGATATTGCGGGCGACACACCCCCAATCCTCATTTTCCCCCCATAAACCATTATCCAGGTAATTCCGGGTATAGGATGGCGGCTCCAGGAACCAGGAAGTCCTCAGTTGGCGGGCTTCTTTTATTATCAAGTCCCAGTCCGGGCACTCCATGCGCAGGCGTTTAACATCTTCTTCAATCCGGCGGTATTTCACCCGCAGATCTTCATAAATTGCCGTATAAAGGTCATTTTCGTTGGGGTGATCGGTATCTACATGGGGATTTTCCCTTTTAACCCTGTCCATCCTGCGGGTGGACAGCAAGCGGGCGCCCAGCCAGAATTCCTGGTGCACGTCTAGCAGATCGATGGTACCGATGTCATTCAGGTACATCTGTACAGGATCATCGCGCAGAGCAGCTCTGATATTAGCGCCTTCAGCTTCCGGGATCGTATGTTCCTTCTGCATTTGCCTTCTCTCTATGAAAGGTCAGGATTGGCAGGCTGTATAACATACTGGTAATGGGCTTTCTATTCCTCAGGAATCGAAAGCTGCTGTCCGACTGGTATAACGTTGCATCGCTATATCTATTTTATGCTTTTCTTGCAAATTATGGGAGATATTTTTCTGAAACTCAGCAGCTTTATAATCTCCATTTTCATGGTTGTTTTCCTGCAAATATCTGTAATGGTCATTCTGTTTGATGATCTGCCATTTGCGCAAGTTTAAAAATGCCCTCATCAGGTCTTCCAGAACCTTGTTTGATTTAGGATCTAAATCTCCAGTCAATTCCAGCAGCTCATCGACGATTTCAATAAAATCCTCGGGAAGCTGATTAATAATATAATCCCTGGGTTCTTCATCCGCCTGGGTTAAAGCATCTCTGATATATTTCACCAAGATATGGAAATCAGTGTTCTGAAAATCCTTCTCGCCAAAACGGTCCAATCCATCCTTGCTTAAAGCCCGATCTACCTTGTAGATCAATTCCGGTTCTCTTAATAAGATGCCTACACAGTGTTTTTCGTAGGCTTCTCCTTCCCGGCGGACCGCTTTTCTAACAGGGGGATCCTTGATTGGAGCAATTTCCTGGCGCCGCCTGGCTGCTGAACTCCTTCTTTTTCGCTCAGGGCGAAAATTTATCAGCGCATTTTCATTGATCTCCAGCATACGTGACAAACGCTGGATATAAGCATCTCGTTCAATAGGATTAGGTAAATCGTCAATTAAGGGCAGAACCTGGGAAGCGATATCACTTTTTACCTTGGGATCATCAAGATCCTGGTTCTGGGCTAAGGTTGTCATCACGTGAGCAACCACAGGTTTGGCGTCATTGAGAAGCTGCTGCCATAAGTCAGGGTCCTGATGGGTGACATCATCCGGGTCCATACCGGGAGGCAGGGTCAGCACCCGGATATCAGCCTTTAAGCGGCCTTCGTGTTGCAGTAATCCCCGGGCATCGAATCCGATCTCCTGGGTCCGGTCCAGCGTTTCCCTGGCGATTTCCAAACCACGCAGGGTGGCTTTTTGGCCAGCGGCATCACTGTCCAGAGCGAGGATGAATTTCCCGGTATACTTTTTCAGGATCCTCAACTGGTATTCGGTCAAGGCAGTTCCCATCTGCGCTACGATATTACGATATCCGTGCTGGTAAGGACCAATGACACCCATATAACCTTCCACAATCACTGCCTGATCCAGCTCGCGGATATTTTTGCGAGCGGAATCCAGCCCAAAGAGCAGGCGGCTTTTATCAAAGGTTTGAGTTTGGGGAGAATTGAGGTATTTGGGCACGTCATCAGGATCCAATACACGGGCGCCAAAACCTGCCATTTTCCCATTTCGGTTCCGGATCGGGATCATTAAACGATGCCGGAAGCGGTCATACATCCCGCCTTCTTCCTTTTCTGTAACCAGGCCAGCATCGCGAATTTCTGTATTTGTATATCCTTTGGACTGGAAGTGCTGCAGAGCCGCCTCCCAAGTTTTTGGAGCAAAACCCAATCCAAAAGCCTCGGCAGTTTCCCCACTGATCCCCCGGCGATCTAGATAAGCTTGGGCGAGTTTACCAGCTTCAGTATTTATCAGATTATGACGATAGAAAATTACTGCCTCTTCCAGGAGAGATCTCAACCTCTCCCCTTCTTCCTGTTCTTCCAGAGCCTCCGGTGTGAGTGGTTTCAGCTCGATCCCTGCCCGGTCAGCCAGGTTGCGGAGGGCTTCAGCGAAATCCCATCCTTCCTTTTTCATCACAAAGCTAAAAACATCGCCGCCCTCGTCGCATTCACCAAAACATTTCCAGGTCTGGGTATCAGGGAAAACCACAAAAGAGGGAGTATTTACATTATGGTGAAATGGACAGAAACCGGTAAAGTTCCGTCCTGCCCGGCGCATTTCCACGCTCTCGGACACCAAGTCTACGATATCAATGCGATCTTTGATTTCGTCTGTTACGCTCATAGATTTCACCACTATAAAAAGGATTAGAACCGATTATACCAAGCTCAGGGATACTTCCATAATAAAATCCACCCTCTTTTCGCCCTTTTGGGCAGAGGGTGGATGATAGTGTTCAATTACAATCAAGGGATAAAATCTAGAAACCTTCCAGTCGAGTCAGGTCAAGAATGCCTTCCGCTAAACCGGCAATTATCTGCAGAAGTCCGAGACGATTTTCCCGCAAAGCCAGGTCCTCATCCATCACCAGTACATTATCAAAGAAATCTGTGATAAGTGGGATCAAAGGATCAAATAAATTGAAAAATCCATCCAGGTCTCCATCTGGCAATTTAACCTTCTCTGTTTTTTCTACGGATTCAAATAAGGCAGTTTCAGCTGGTTCCTTGAACAATTTCTCATCCACAGGGAAAATCTTCTCTAGATCACGGGTGATGCGCACACAGCGGGCGAATGAATCCAGGGTTTTTTCCCAATCCTTGTGTTTGACCCGATCAGTTAAACTTTTTGCTGCCCGGAATGCGCTGGCAGGATTTTGGCCCTGGACGGCAACCACCGCATCCACCACATCATGGGCATATCCCTGCTCCCGGAGGTAATTATGCAAACGATCGCTGATGAATAACAAGCAGGCGTCGCGCGTTTCCGATTTCATCTTGATAGGAAGTTCAATGATCGCTTTATCAAGAGCCTTCTTCAAATCCAGATCCTGGTCCCAACTGATCAGGTTGCCAACCAATCCCAGAGCCGCCCGGCGCTGCGCGAAGGGATCCTTGCTTCCAGTTGGTGCCAGACCCGCGGCAAACAATCCTGCCAATGAATCCAGCCGGTCAGCCAAGCCTACCACCAGTCCGGCTTTGGTCTGAGGGGTTGGATCGCCAGACGAAGCTGGCAAATAATGTTCCCGGATCGCAGCAGCTGTGGCTTCATCCTCGCCCGAGTTCTTGGCGTAATAGTAACCCATCACTCCCTGCAGGGAAGTCATTTCCACCACCATCTGGGTCGCCAGGTCCGCCTTACAGAGTTCAGCTGCGCGGCGAGTGATTTTCAGATCATCTTCAGAAAGGTCCAGCAGGAGGGCCAGCTCATCTACCAGGTTTCGAATCCTTTTGCTTTTGTCCCCCATAGAACCGAGATCGACCTGGAAAGTCAACAAATTCAGCGCCGGCAGATAATCGGCCAGCTTCTTTTCTAGATCTGCCTTCACAAAATATCTGGCATCCGCAAAACGGGCCAGGATCACATCAGCGTTGCCTTCAGTGATCATGGGCATTTCCGGGTATTCATTTTCAGCTGACTTTTTATTGGCAACGGTAATGAAATTCGGCAGCAGCTTGCCGTCTTTTTCAACCGGGAAGTAGCGTTGATGTTTTTTCATTACCGAGATCAGCACCTCGCGTGGCAGATCCAGGAATGCTGGATCGAATTTGCCCAGCAATGCAGTTGGCGCTTCTACCAGATGGGTCACTTCTGTTAATAATGAGTGGTCCTCGCTGACCACACCACCAACTTTGGCAGCCAGGGTGTCCAGATCGTTCTTGATTCGCTGTTGGCGCTGGTCCTGATCAAGCAAAATGCCTTGTTCTTCAAGCACAGCCAGGTAATCCTGGACAGATTTAACCGCAATTTCTTTTCCACCATCAATGAATCGCAGTCCGCGAGTAAAGGGCCTTGCAGTTAATCCCGCGTATGAGAACTGAACAGGAGCTTCTCCATGAAGGGCTAACAACCAGCGAATAGGCCGCGAAAATGACAGCGAGGGATCGTTCCATCGCATAGATTGTCCAAAACGAATCGACTGGATCAGATCAGGTATCGCTGCGGAGAGGACTTCATGAGCTGCCAACCCTGTTTTCTTCTCTACAGCCACAACATATTTTCCGCCATCGATCTCATGGATCTCCAGATCTTCGACCGAAACACCCTTTGAGCTGGCAAATCCTTCTGCTGCCCGGGTGGGTTTTCCATCGTCATCATAGGCTCGTTCCTGGGGAGGACCTTTAACTGTTTGCTCCAGATCTTCCTGCCTATCGGCCAGTTTCTCAATCTCCACCACCAACCGCCTGGGAGTTGCCAGGATTTTCAATACCTCATAATCAAGCCTCAAACTTTCCAGGGCTGCTGGTACTTTCTCTTCCAGCTGCTGAATAGCATCCTCAATATCCCCGTGGGGCAGTTCTTCGGTGCCAATTTCCAGCACAAAGGGTGCTGGTTTGGAGGGGTATTTTACACTGGATACTTTCACTTCTCCAAATCCCTCACTGGTGGCTTTGTCCAACCAGGGAAATTCCATCCGCTGGCGTTCTTCCAGGTAGGCATCCGCCACCTTGCGGGAAAGATCCCGCATGCGGTGGAAATAGCCGGCTCTTTCTGTGACACCCACTGCACCGCGAGTATCTAGCAGGTTAAAGGTGTGGGAGCATTTCAGTACATAATCATGAGCAGGCAGCACCTGTCCTGCTTCCAGACAGCGATTAGATTCATCCTCATAAAGGTTGTACATTTCACGCATATTGTCCACATCCGCCAGCTCGAAAGCATATTTGCTGAACTGCTGTTCACTTTGTAGCTGAACATCCCCGTAGGTGTAGGTATCATTCCAGCGGATATTCTTAAAATCGCGCACTCCCTGCAATGCCATAGCAATGCGTTCCAGGCCATAAGTCAACTCAACAGAAACCGGGTCCAGAGCCTGACCACCTGATTGCTGGAAATAGGTGAACTGGGTGATTTCCAGACCGTTCAACCACACTTCCCATCCCAGGCCCCAAGCGCCCAGAGCTGGTGATTTCCAGTTATCCTCCACAAATCGGATATCATGGAGCATCGGGTCGATACCCAACGCTTCCAGGGATTTCAAGTAAAGTTCCTGGGGGTTGCCCGGGTCTGGTTTGAGGATCACCTGGTACTGGGTATGCTGGTAAAAACGGTTGGGATTCTCTCCATAGCGGCCATCGTCTGGCCTGATGGAGGGTTCCACGTATCCAACATTCCAGGGTTCAGGACCCAAAACCCGCAGCGATGTGGCCGGGTTCATGGTTCCAGCACCAACCTCAGTATGGTAGGGCTGCCAGATCAAACAGCCGTTATCAGCCCAGAACTTCTCCAGGGTCATGATCAGGGATTGGAAATCGAGCGCTTCAGTCATAAAATACTCCTGCAATCCCGGGAAATCCGGGATAAAACTATTCGAAAATTATAACATGCGGGGGAGTAGCAAAAGAGACCGGTGTGGGGAGACCGGAGAAGATGAGACCACTATGGAGAGATCAATATAAAAACAGTCATTCCCGGTCAGGCAGCATCGCTGACGCCAATCTCCAGTCGGAGCGCAGCTCCATTCGGTCTTTTTCCCTCCCATCTTTACGGGCGTTTCACACCCGGTCCCCCAGAACCTTGCTTGCCGACCCGTCCCCGGGGAGGCTCTTTTCGCTAGTCAATCCATAAAAGGAATAGAAACACCCGAGGACGGGCGTTTGAGCGAATGAAAACATTCCCCCCTCCTCTAGAACCCATTTTTGGACACCAACGGGTTCATGATGTATAATCGCTAAATCGAAGATTAAAAACAAATCCAACCATAAATATAGTAAAGAGAGTAATCCATGACAACTTCTTATAAAAAGGAACGCTGGAGTTTAAATGCCCTTTTCCCGGGTCACGAATCGCCGGAATATGCGGACGCTATGAATAAGCTCGAAGAATCCATCGTGTCATTCGAGAAATTGCGGCCCGAACTGGATGTTGAAATTGACGAAAAGGATTTTCTGAGGATAGTTACTGAACTGGAAGAGATCACCATACAGAGCAACCGGCTGTATGGTTTTGCCGGTTTATGGTTAACCGAGGACACCCAGGATCAGGATGCCCAGGCCCTGCAAGCCCGGATCGAGCAATTCCTGGTAGTGCTCCAGAATAAAACCCTTTTCTTCAGCCTGTGGTGGAAAAAACTTGACCAGGCTACCGCAGACCGGCTAATGGCAGCCTCTGGGGATCTGAAATACTGGCTGGAGGAAATGCGCCACTTCACACCTCATACACTCACTGAACCGGAAGAAAAAGTTCTTAACATCAAAAACGTGACCGGTTTCAGTGCCCTGATCACAATTTATGACTCGATCACAAACCGCTATTCCTTCAAAGTGGATATAGATGGAGAAGAAAAAGCCTTAACCCGGGGCGAATTGATGGTGTATGCCCACCATCATGATCCAGACCTGCGATCAGCCAGTTACAAGGAGCTTTATAAAGTATATGGCGATGACGGCCCCATCCTAGGACAGATCTACCAGACCGTTGTGCGCGATTGGGCCAACGAGAATATAGATCTGCGGAATTACAACTCCCCGATCTCAGTCCGCAACCTGAACAATGATGTGCCGGATAAAGCTGTGGATGCGCTTCTGGAAGTCTGCCAGAAAAACGCTCCGATTTTTCAACGTTTCTTCAGTCTGAAAGCACGCTGGATCAAAACTGATCAGCTGCGCCGTTATGATATCTATGCACCCGTAGCCCAGGCAGATAAAACCTATACCTTCCAGGAAAGCGTCGATATGGTGCTGGATTCCTTCCAGACCTTTGATCCCCGGGTTTCTGAACTGGCAGAAAAGATCATCGCCGACGGCCATGTAGACAGCGAAGTCCGTAAAGGCAAACGGGGCGGCGCGTTCTGCTGGTCCGTAGACAAGGATCTCTCTCCCTGGGTTCAGTTGAACTTCCAGGGAACTGCTGACTCCGTCGCCACCATGGCTCACGAACTCGGACACGGCATCCATGCCCTGCTGGCAGCGGATCATAGTGTCTTCACCTATCATTCCTCCCTGCCACTGGCGGAAAACGCTTCCACCTTCGGAGAGATGTTATTAATTGATAAGCTGCTCTCCGAGGAAAAGGATCCGGCTGTGCGGCGGGATATTCTCTTCAAACAGGTTGATGACGCTTACGCAACCATTATGAGACAGTCATTCTTTGCCCTCTTTGAACGGGAAGCTCACAAGATGATCAAAGATGGGGCTATTATCGATGATCTGTCCGAGATGTACATGGATAACCTAAAAAAGCAATTTGGGAAGACAGTCTCGATCAGTGATGAGTTCCGCTGGGAATGGGTTTCCATCCCCCACTTCTATCACACCCCGTTTTACGTTTATGCCTACGCATTTGGCCAGCTGCTAGTTTTATCACTCTATCAACGCTATAAAAAAGAGGGAGACAGCTTTAAACCCGGCTACATCAAAATCCTGGAAGCAGGCGGCTCCAAAGCCCCGGCAAATATTCTCGCAGAAGCGGGGATCGATATCGCCAGCCAGGATTTCTGGCAGGGCGGTTTTGATGTGATAGATGGAATGGTGAAAGAATTGGAGGATCTACCAATCGAGTAGAACTAATTCGTTTCCTGAACAATTACATACCGCAACACAAGTATCGCCAGCAGGTTTACGATTGCCGCGGCCAGGGCATTCATCCAGAATCCACCCAAAAAGATGGGCGCCGCGATCAACGAACCAAGACCTCTCCCAAGGTTCGCGCTGGCGATATTTATTGACATTAACGTCCCCCGGGCAGCCGGAAGCACTCCAGTCATCATTGGAAGCATACTTACTATAGTAAATTCGAATGTCAGGTAAAAAAGGAACAGTCCCAGATAAGCCCCCCAAGCCGAACTCCCTAGCAAGGGGAGAATTGCGGAAGAGAGAACACTGCCTATCAATCCTATAGAAACTGCTTTTTTGGAACTGATCCTGTCTGTAAAAGCGCTAACTCCCCCTTCTCCGACTAATTCAGCAATTCCAATGACCGCGGATGCTCCCCCGAGGGCAGCTATCTGCATGCCAAAGGAACTGTTTAACCAGACCCCAAAAACGACATTAATCAACTGGTTGGCCAAACAGATCAATAACATCACGGATATACCGGCCAATGATGAACCCGACTTGAGCACCAGACTGAAATTTGAAAATATTGTTCTCCCGTAAGTTGCAGGAGGCATATCCGCGGGGAAAAGAAACAGCACAATCAGAAATGCCAGCAGACTCAATACAATCAGGACGATGAAAGGTGCCAGTAAACCGTATTGGCTCATAAAGAATCCAGCGACCGGAACTCCCACAAAAAACGCCAGGGACCAGCTTATTTCAGTGATCCCCAATACAAATCCCCGGCGTTCAAAGGGGATTATGTCTCCAAAATAGGCTATTACCGAAGGTTCAAATATAGCCTTGCCCAACATTGATAAAACTAGAAAAATAAAAAATCCCAGAGGTGTGGGCTGGAAAACTATCACCAGTGTTCCCAGGCTGAAAAGGACCATCCCGGCCAGCATCCCAGTCCTGCGCCCTTTGGTATCGGCAACTGATGCCAGAAGAGGACTGATAATTCCTAACAGGGATTGGCCGGCATACATGCGGCTAATTTCCTCCAGGCTGATCCCAAACCCTTTCATTAACATTGGCTGAAATGGAAAAACCATCCGGAAACCGGTGTTGTAAACCATCCGTACTAGTGTTGAACTGATAATTTGATACCAGGTCTTTTTTGAAAGTTTCATAACCCCCCTATCATAACATGCCTTTCAGTCAACGAGAGGCAGGCACGGAGCGACTAACAGCCTGCCCTGAATACGGTATGGGGAAGCGATCAATTCATTCACCAATTGTCATTGCGAGCGCAGCGAAGCAATCTCGTCTTTTGCTCACCGAACCGTCCCCGGTGAGGTAAAAAAAACGCCCGTCCCCGGGCATTTGAGCAAATCTGGATTTACTGTGAACCAATCCAACTTCCTTATTCCTTTATCTGTTTATCTTCGGCGGTATCTATCTTTTCAACCGTTTACGAGCATGATCTTAACGAAACGATCCCCTGTTATATACAGGGGATCGTTTCGTTCGTTTTTCTTTTTTCTAATTTATAGATTGATCGCAGATGTCAGTCCAGGTGAAGAATAAATGCCCACCCTACACCTTCTGATATGGCGCCTTCCTCAATTGGGAACTCCAGAACAAACTCATACTCACCGGACCAGGGATAGGACCATTCATCAGCTCCTACAAATACCTGGATCAACTGCTCTCCTTCTGTATGGACGACTACGTTTAATTCTCCACTTTCTTCGTCCCCAATACATGTACCGCTCAGGTTTGCAGTTGAATCAAAAGTCACTACATAAAACCCCCAATCAGTATTCAAATGATCCTAAAAATCAATCGTCCCGTATCCTGTGACTTGGTATGCTCCAGCAGCAGGTTCTACAGAGAGTGGAATGCTTCCAATCCCCAGGGGTTCTAAACCCACTACTTCCGCGGGATCGACCCGGACCTGCATTTCCAGGTTCCCACTCAAATCGTTGCATATGCTCCCATCCGATGGATCATCAGGGAAAAATTCCTCCAACTCGGGGAAATCTCCATCAGGGAAAAATCCTTCCGGTATGATTGACAGCCTTCCCACCAATAAATTCCCCTAATGTTTAATTATTGTAAACGGAAAAGCGAAATATAAAAGAATTTATCAATAATTAGGAGATATTGCTTCGTCAATCACTGTGCTCTCTCCTCGCAATGACAGTTTAGAAAAACCGGCTCGAAGCACAGCTTCTCCGTCTTCGGTCCTCGATCAGGACGCATAGCATCCTCTCTATATCTGCAGCTCCACTATGTCTTCATCTTCCAGCACATGGTCCCGGCTGACCATTTGGCCGTCAAAATCAGCGCTAGTGCCCCAGATCTTGGCAGATTTAAGTTTTTCCTGGAAATCTTTATGCACCTTGCCAGCAAAATCACCCAGCTGGATACCTTGGTCAACTACAAAAGGCGCCGATTTATCAACGTCTTTGCCGGGCGCTTTGGAATAGACCCGGATCACACCCAGTTTTTCAAAGATTGTTCTTTTGAGAGCATCAATATTGTGCCCGGTCTGAACTGAGACCGGCACCATGGGATACTCCTGCCCCAGAAGCTCCTTGAAGATCTGGTAGTGCTCCTCGTATTCTTCGCTGTCAAACTTATTTACAACTACTAACGTGGGTACATGCAGTAAAAAATCCTCAACTTCGATCTGGCCCTCCAGATACTTGGGAGCAATCCGGTTTTCCTGCAGCTTCTGCAAAATAAATTCCAATTGCTGGACCGGATGGGCATGCAGATCGATCATGACCAATACCAGGTCCACCCTCCGGATCAGGTTCAGAAATTCAGGGTCGATATATTCATCACCGATTGGAGGAGTGTCGATTACCTGCACCTGAACATTATCAATCTTCATCATACCCGGCATGGCTGTCCATGTGGTAAACGGCACCTCGGACACTTCGGGGTTGGCATTGGTCTGATTGGCTACCAGGCTGGATTTTCCCACATTAGTAGTGCCGATGATGATAATCTGTCCGGCCCCTTCTTTGTTGATATGATAGGCGGATAACTGTTTTTTTGAGCTCTTTTTTGAGGTAGCGGCAGTTTTCAATTTGGAAAGCTTTTTCCGCAAATCAGCCCTGAGATGATCTGTCCCCTTGTGTTTGGGGATAGTACCCATCATCTCTTCCAGATATTTGATCTTATCTTCCGTCGTTGTGGCTGACCGGAAGCGCTCCTCAGCATTGAAATAGTCGGCAGGTAGGTTAGTTGGCATAAGATATCAGTCGATAGATTTGATAGCTTCATTTTACCCCAAGCCAGCTCCTTTCACCCTTTTAACCTAACGTTTTTATTAAGCACCAGATTTTTAAATCAACTAAAATTAGGGTAATTAGGATGGAACAAAATTATGATCAAATTATTACTGGCGACCAACAATCAAGGAAAGCTGGCTGAGTTCCAGTCGCTTTTAAGTGGGCTTAATATTGAACTGCTTTCCCCAAAAGACCTCGACCTGGACATTCACGTCCAGGAACGGGGACTGACCTACATGGAGAACGCAGTGTTAAAGGCAGCCATCTTTGCTGATGCTGCCAAGATCTGGACCCTGGCGGATGATACCGGTTTGGAAGTGGATGCCCTCGGCGGCGCACCCGGTTTATTGTCCGCCCGTTATGTCCCAGAACCCAATGCCACGGACAAGGACCGGCGACTTTATCTGATCAAAAACCTGGAGGGAACTCCCCATCCCTGGAAAGCGTCTTTTCAGTGTGTAGTGGCACTGGTGGGTCCGGAAGGATCCCCAATTGTCACCAGTGGATCCTGTCCAGGGGATATCATCCCAGAAGGGCGCGGTCATGGCGGCTTTGGTTATGACAGGATCTTCCGTCTGGAAGGATCAGGATTGACAATGGCCGAATTGACTACGGACCAGAAAAACGAATTAAGCCACCGGGCCCTGGCTGTGAAGAAGTTGATCCCAATTCTCGAAAGCCTGTTTGTAGAGGATCTGGTAAGCAAGTAGAGCATTTTTTATCCTCCATTAAGAGGATAGTTTGTCATCATGATAAGTTATTCATTTTGGGTTATCATATATTGGATTAACCTGAGTGGCTCCTGAGCTGAATATGGTATCAGTACAAGAATTTTGGATCATCCTGGGATTGACCGCGGTAATCGCCCTGCTATTAGGAGCAGGCGCGGCCTATTTCCTGTTACCCAAACCCCAACCAGACCAGGAACCAGCTCTCAAACCCAAAAAGAACAAAAAAAGTGATGAACGCATCCGCCGCTTATTCGCTTTGATCACAGACCTGACCGTGACCCTGAACTATTCCCGCGTTTTAGAAAAGAGTCTTGATGTCTCTTTCCTTGCACTGCGCGTTTCGAATATGGACACTGATCGGTTGATCAGCGCCGTACTTCTATTCACGTCAGATGATGTTTCCGTTCCGGATCTGGAAGTCGCTTACGGACGTGGTTTACCCCGGCCGGATATGACTACCCGCGTGCCGGGTATTGCAGGGTTGTTAGAAAAGATCATAGAAACTGGGGACCCTCAAATGACAGATGATCTGGCTGCCGATCCCGAGCTTAAAACCTTTATTTCCTTCCGGGCTTGCCAAAGCGGTTTTGGTATCCCGCTCAGGGCAGGATTGGATACTTTCGGTGTGATGTTATTTGGTCATCCTGATAAAGGCTATTTCACAGAAGAAGCCCAGGAAACAATCAGCACCGTTGGCCACCAGGCTCAGATTGCAATGCAGAACGCCCACCTCTTCCAGGAACTCAAGTCTGAGCGTGACCAAATCATCAAGATCCAGTCCGAAGCCCAGAACCGCCTGGCCAGAGCCCTGCATGATGGACCAACCCAGACCGTGGCTGCTATCCCGATGCAGATCAGCCGGGCTCGACACCTGCTGAACCGTGACGTCGAAGCCGCCGGAGAAGCCCTCTATCAAACAGAGGAGCTAGCCCGCCGGACTTCCAAGCAGCTGCGCCATATGCTCTTCACCCTGCGTCCACTGGTGCTGGAATCCGAAGGATTGATTCCAGCCTTGAACTCAATGGCCGAAAAAACCAAGGATACTTTTGAGCAAAACGTGATCATCGAATGCGATCCCCAGCTGGTGGATGAACTGGACATGAACACCCAAACCGTGATCTTCACTATTTCAGAAGAGGCCGTCAACAACGCTCGCAAGCATGCTAAAGCGGATAAGATCTGGGTCAAGGTGCAGCGGCTGCAGTCCGACCTGGCATTCCTAGAAATTGAGGATAATGGAAAAGGTTTCCTGGTAGATAACGTGATGGACAATTATGATGATCGGGGCAGCCTGGGCATGTTGAATATGCGCGAGCGAGCCGAGCTGGTCCAGGGTGTATTCCACATCAAATCAATTCCTGGCGAAGGAACCCAGATCCAGGTTGTTTTACCACTGACACCCGATGCCGCCGACCGTTTGCGGTTGATCTAAAAGCGCCTTCGGCGCGACCGATGCGCGCTTCACGCACGACCGAGGACCGTGGGATTGCTTCGCAATCGACCGAATAGTCTAATTACCTCCCGCCGAATACTATTCAATCCAATAATCCCTTACTCCCTTTCCGTTTACGGATCACGACTTACACTCCCTCATCCCAGTCTCATCACCCCGGTCTTTTCATCTCGGTCTCTTTTTCCCGGTCCCTCTTTGAACAAAGGGGGTTTTCTGTATATAATATTCTCCATGCCATATCTTGCTGACTTGTATTATCAGGCCTATCAGGCCGATGACCCGAACCGGAAGACCTTGATCCTGATTCACGGCGCTGGAGGAGACCATCTTTCCTGGCCCACCCAGCTGCGGCGTTTAAGTGGCTATCGGGTCTATACGCCGGACCTGCCCGGACATGGAAAATCCAGGGGACATGGTTTACAGCGCATTCCTGCTTACGGTGAAACTGTCCTGGAATGGATCCGGGAGTTAAGGCTTCCCAAGGTGGTCCTGGCCGGTCATAGTATGGGCGGGGCGATCGCCCTCTGGCTGGCCATCAACCATCCGGAGCTGCTGCACGGCCTGATATTAATGAGTTCCGGCGCGACCCTTCCGGTGAACCTGTCCCTGATCGAGGAACTGGCTACCCAGGTCGGCTTCCCGACTGCTGTGGATAACATCATGCGCTGGTCATTCAGCCCCAGGATCGAACCTGCCCTGGTTGAAAATGTCAAGAAACATATGTTAAAACTGCGGCCATCCGTTGTGGCAGGAGACTTCCGGGCTTGTGACCGGTTTGATCTGAGCGAAAGATTGGATCAGGTTGCAGTGCCTACGAAAATCCTGGTAGGAGATGAAGACAAAATGACCCCAATCCGTTTTTCCGAGGAGCTTGCTGAAGGGATCCAAAATGCAGAATTGGATGTGATCCAGGGTGCGGGACATATGCTGCCGTTGGAGCAGCCGGACGGGGTTGCAAAGACCGTCCGGGGGTTTATGGATAAAGTTCTAAAAGTATAAAAGTATTGCCTAATCACGGTTGAAGTTGTATAATATTTTCTCGATGGGCGGTTAGCTCAGCTGGTTAGAGCGTTGCGTTGACATCGCAAAGGTCGTTGGTTCGAGCCCAATACCGCCCACACATTAATCCACCCTGACCGGGTGGATTTTTCATATGCTATACTCACATGTATCATCTTACAAGTCAAAGGAATGACATTATGCGGCGGAAACAAGTCGGTATTTTATTTCTCGTATTAGCTGTTGCTAGTTGTTCATCTCCAAACGTTCTATCGCCTACCCCAACAGAAGTCAGTGAGCAGATCGACCTGCCTCCGACGTGGACTCTGGAACCAGTCTCCACCAGCACGTTCACTCCGCTTCCGAAAACTTCATCCACGCCAACCATGACAAATACTCCGGACTCGGCAACACCGGGGCCAAAACTCACCCAACCTGCTGCGATCATTGCCAGAGTAGAGGGAGGACCAGATTCCTTCCTGCTGGTTGGGGGAAGTCAAAACGGAAGCTGGGTTAGTGCAGCAGATATGGAAAGCGTTTTCGCTGGTGGTGGTGAAAATTATCAGCTCTATTCCCCTTTTGATTTCCAGGGTTGGGTTACAGGGAAAGAGCTTAGCTTTGCTCGGATCTGTAACCAACATTTTATAACCATAGATCCATCCTTCCCTGACCAAAGCGCAGTGGGAGTATCAGGCGAATGGGAAGTTTTACCACGGGTACCGCAGGAACTATCAACCGATCTTGAAGTATACCTTGAGGCAATAACTGCCTGGCAGATCGAACAGGCCTCATCCATGCCCATCCCGGCGATCAACAAGATCTGGAAGGTTGACCTGGAAGGGAATGGGACCGACGAAGTCTTCATCAATGGGACCCGTTTTGCTGAACCTACCGGGCATAATATTGAGCCTCGAGATTATTCGGTAGTATTAATGCGGACGGTGATCGGGTCGGAAGTTGCCACGGTAGAACTGGTTGGCGACTATTATTCTGAAGAGGTCGTGAATCAATTCCCTCTGACTTACAACCTTGAATTCATAGGGGATTTAAATGGCAATGGCCAGATGGAAGTTGTGGTGGGTATATCTCGCTGGGAAAGTACAGGATTGATGGTCTTTGAAATCAATGGTACTGAAGCCAACCTGGTCCTTTCAGCGCTATGCCCTGAGTGAAGTAAGTTCACTAATGTCCACTATCATGGACCCATCTCGAACCTCATACAATGGATTAATCCTTCGGTGAGGTTGGGATGGACTTTTCTGTTAAATGAATTGATACAGAGTTTATTGGAGATTATTTTTCTGTGAAGGCTGCTTCAAATTGCAGCGGGGATAGCGATCAGTATATCCGCAGATTATTGAGGAATGGACATTTCAAAACAAAAATTGGTCAAATTGGGTTGATTGAAAAAACTGGATTTGAAAAGTATCTATTTGAAGTCAGGAAGTCATCTGATAATAGATTTGGACCACAAATTGGGTGGCCAGCATGGTGGATCTCTGACGTGTCCCCTACCTGTTCAAGCGTGGGCAAAGTGTAATCTTTGAATGTAAAGTAAGAGGGCATATTTCATTTTTTCCTTTCAAGCATTTGACAATATTGGACTCTTTTTTCGTATTTCAATTTATACTTCCTATAAATTGAAAACCAATTCTAAAAAAGCAAAATCTAAACTAGGATATAGTATACAATGAATTAGTAGCGCTACTATTATTGAACAATTTTACTAATTCGAATTCCTATTCTTAATAAGAACACATGCATGGCTTATCTCCCTATTGTTGAATCTAGCTAAAATATCATTGGAAAGGTGTTCGATCAGATCAAAACCGGGCTCCCAGAAATTAAAACTGGCGCAAGTGCCATAAGGGATGCCTTTATGATCGTCAATGAATCCAAAGCTTACAGCGATTGGGGTTTTGGATTTCTTTTATGGAACTCAGCCTACTTTAGTATCTGTGCCTGGATTGGGATATTCTTAATGCAAGCCCCACGATTTACAGGCAATGATTTTGGAAAAAACGAGTCAATCACTATTTGATTAAGAGGTGATTATCCCAAAATCGATTAAGTAACTGATAAAGTTTGGAGAATAAGGCATCAAACTAGGCCTATTCCGTGCTATGATTAATAATAGACAGGTTAATTTACTTGGGAAGGATGAATTGATATGGGCGATAAAGGGAAAAGAGATAAGGGCGGTCGAGAAACTAAGAAAAAAGCCAAACTGACCATCAAGGAAAAGCGTAAACAGAAAAGAGAGAAAGGCTCCGCGAGTACAACACCAACTTCTTTATGAATTTGGGGATACTCAGGGACTTCTTGCCTTGATAACATAATCAAATTGCATCACATTTAAAACCGCCTTCAAATTGAAGGCGGTTTTATTGTTAATTTTGAATAAATCGGGGGATTATTTCCACTTCAGCCAATGATATAGAGGTTAGTCTTAATTCATCGGTGGGGCCTTAGATCAGATTTGTCTGCGCTGGAAGCAAGCAGTAATGATGGCTGCAGTTCTCCTGGTCCATTAGACTAAAACTGCCTCCCCTTGACAGTATTCTTAAATGTAATAATATGTAAGCATGTATTTATATATTAGGAGTTTGGGATGGATAAACCAACCTACTGTACAGATCCGCACGACTCTGAAAGATTATTAGAGGCTGTCAAGGATTCGTTATTATCGGTTGAAAACGCGACATTGATCGCGGAAACCTTGTCCGCATTCTCAGACCCCACGCGCATTCGAGTGATTGGATTACTGGCAGAAAGCGAAATGTGTGTTGGTGATTTATGCCTGGTGCTGGAGATGACCCAGCCTGCCATTTCGCATCATCTAAGGATTCTACGCAATCTAAAGATCGTTGCTGTCAGAAAAGCCGGTCGTCATGTCTTTTACACCCTGGCCGATCAGCATATTCTCGATATTTTCAATCAAAGCCTGGAACATGCCCGGCATATATAAATTTCCTCTCAATACAAAAAAATAGCATCCTATGGAACAACAACAACATCATCACCATCACACAACGACTGAGAATATCAAAGTTGCCTTTGCCCTGAACCTGGGATTTGCGATCCTGGAATTAATAGGCGGGTTAGCTTTCAACAGTGTTGCCATCCTGTCGGACGCCCTGCATGATCTAGGGGACAGCATCTCCCTTGGCCTGGCTTGGTTCTTTGAAAATTTCTCCAACCGGGAATCGGATGAAAAATATCCCTATGGGTATGGCCGATTCTCGCTTTTAAGCGCGCTGATCAATGCCATCGTTTTGGTATTGGGTTCCTACATCATCCTTAGCGAAGCCATAAAGCGCTTGCTGGAGCCCGAATCAACCCAACCCCTAGGCATGATCGGTTTTGCGCTGCTCGGTATTCTGGTGAATGGGGCAGCCGCTCTACGCTTGAGAAATGAAGAATCTCAAAACGCCAAAATTGTTGGTTGGCACTTGATGGAGGATGTTATAGGTTGGATTGCAGTATTAATCGGTGGCATCCTGATGATCCTATTTGACCTGACATTTATCGACCCTGTTCTGGCTATTATTTTATCCATTTATGTTCTGTATAACGTTCTCAAAAACTTAAAGGAAACCCTGGGGTTATTTTTGCAGAGAACGCCTAAAAACATTGATGTAGATCTGATCAAAGGGGAACTCTGCAACTGCGCCAACGTGTCATCTGCCCACGATACAAGGATCTGGTCTCTGGATGGCGAGCGGCATGTTCTTTCTACTCACCTGGTCATCGCTGAAGATGCAACCAAAGAAGATATTCTCAGGATCAAACGAGAGTGTAAAGAAAAATTNATGAGCACACCCCATATCGCTCATGTAACCATCGAGATCGAATATCCCAGCGAGTGCTGNCCAGACAATTCAACAGATTTGNTATTTTAAAAGTTGATCCAAGGATCAATACGATATCATTTCGGGTCCAATATAGCCCCCTTTTTTATTTCCATCCCACAACTTAGAATATATATGTATATTGATCCCCTCAAGGAAAGTAATGGCTGAGATAAAAACAAAGAAAAAGACGATTTGGATGATCATTATAAGTTTGATACTGATCATCATCATTGGATTGTCCACCCAATTCGGAACCAATGGCAGGATCATCTCTAGCGGACAGACCCGGAAATACCTGGTCTATGTCCCTGAATCCTATGACCCCGAACAACTCACTCCTCTGGTGATCAGTATCCACGGCTTTGTGCAGTGGCCGGCCCATCAAGAATCCATGACCGGCTGGAACAAGCTGGCAGATGAAAACGGATTCATAGCTGTATATCCTAAAGGAACAGGATTTCCGCTGCGCTGGAGCACCAGACCAACAGAAGATGATCCCGGCGCGATGCAAAGGGAGCTGCAGTTCTTCACAGATCTGATCGAAGATCTAAGCAGCACTTATAATATCGATCCCGCCCGCATTTATGCCAATGGTATGTCCAACGGAGGCGGGATGTCAGATCTTTTAGCCTGCGAATTCTCCGACCGGATTGCGGCCATCGGCGGCGTGGCCGGAGCCTATGCCCAGACCCGGGAAGACTGCCAACCATCCCGCCCAGTCCCAGTGATTGGTTTTCACGGCCTGGACGATCAAATAGTTCCCTACCTGGGTGGTCCGAGTTCCCGGGATGATCAATTTGTCTTTCCAGCCATCGAGGATTGGGCAGCGAACTGGGCAGAGTTAAATGCCTGTGGTAAAACGCCAGAAAAAACCCCAATAACAGGAGACATTAATAGAACATCCTACACAGGTTGTGAGGAAAACGCAGATGTAATTCTCTACAGTATCAAGGGTGGCGGTCATACCTGGCCAGGCGGTGAAAAGCTACCCGTTTGGATAGCCGGACATACCAACCAGGACATCAATGCCTCGGCCCTGATGTGGGAATTTTTTAGCAAATATTCTTTGGATCTGCAATAGATAATATGATGAACATCTCAATTCACTGACCCCTCTATTGAGCAGTGTCAAAGAAATCCTATCATGGATCCAAGATCCAGCAGATATCAGGAAACCGGAGACAATTGACTAACTGCTTCCTACTATATAAATTTCCTTCCAGGAAAAAATCATGTGATAACTTCTCTTAACACCTTATTCGTGAAGTTTTCCCTTCAGGGTTGAAGGTATAATCATCAAACAGGGAAAATTTAAACATACAGGATAGCTATGGTTTACAAAAATATGTTTTGGTTGCATATCAAAAAATCTGGCGGAATTACAACCCGTAGCCTCTTAAAACCTTATTATGTGGAAGTAGATCGATCCAAAAGACCTGGGGGGTTTCTTCAGGCTAACCCAGAGGAATATAACGATATATTAAATAATTATCGTGTCCTGCTGGGTGAATATCAGGGCCGGAGATGCCTGTTTGCTAAAACCTATCTCTATCCAAAATGCTGGGAAGATCTATTTTCCTTCGCGTTCTCACGAAATCCTCTCGACCGTTGCATCAGTATGTTCTTTTCTTTTTACTGGCAGAGCAAAGGACTCATAAACAGGATCAACAGCACCGCTCTGAGATCAATCAAATCCGGGAAATTCCATTACAGCACAAAATATGCCTTTGATGTATTTCTGGATTATGTTGCGGAATCATGTTCCAGCAATTCAAGTTATGTCCCCCTGGGCATCAAGTTCTCAACCCACACTGCTCCAATGTGGGAGGATATCACTGACCGGGATGGAAACATCCTACTCAAGAAGGTATATAGATTGGAGAACTTGGCTGTAGGCATAAACCAATCATTTGAAGCCTGCGGTATTGATAAAAGAATTGAAAATGAAATCCGCTTCTTGAATAAAAACATTAAACGATCTCAATATCAGCCGACCAAAAGCCAGATCAACAAGATCCAATCGATCTACAAACATGATTTTGAGATCTATGAAAATGCGGGCTGAGAACCATTCCTTCTGGGACCAGAGAAATTAGCAATCTTTATCAACCAGAGAAATCTTTTCCTGGTTCCAATACCAACGTATTAAACTCAAACCGCTCATCAAAATGATGAGCGGTTTTTAGTAATCAAAACAGATCAGATAAGTTTTTATCCCAGTTTTTGTTCTTTCACAAACTCAGCCAGGACTCCGGCCAGGTTGGGGCGGCCGATTTCTTGCAGTTCATAGTAAACCCGGGTTGATGGTTTGTTGATCTTGATGATCCGACCCAGATCGATCGGAGTGCCAATCACTACCGTATCACACTCAGTATTATTGATGGTAGTTTCCAGGTCTTTGAGCTGCTGCTCACCATAACCCATCGCCGGCAGCAATATACCGATGTTGGGATATTTCTCAAATGTCTCTTTCAGCTTACCGACAGTGAAAGGTCGAGGATCAACAAATCCTGCCGCGCCGAATTTTTGAGCCGCAACCGTCCCCGCGCCAATTTTCATTCCACCGTGAGTAAGTGTTGGTCCATCTTCGACCACAAGAACTTTCTTTCCTTTTACCAGGGAAGGATCATCGATATCAAGTGTGGAAGCAGCATCAATAACGACAGCATCCGGAACCAGCCGGGCGATATTTTCTCGCACAGTTTGAATGCCGGCCGCATCAGCGCTGTCCATTTTGTTGATGACAACCACATCTGCCATTCTCAAGGTGACTTCACCAGGATAATAAGTAAGCTCATGGCCTGGCCGATGAGGATCAACTACGGTTATATGCAGATTGGAAACATAGAATGGGAAATCATTATTTCCGCCATCCCAGACAATCACATCACATCCATCGGGATCCTCTTCCGCCGCCCTCAAGATCGCTTCATAATCAACACCGGCATAGATCACATTGCCGCGAACCACGTGCGGTTCGTATTCTTCCATTTCTTCAATAGTGCATTTGTGTTTCACCAGGTCATCCAGGGTGGCGAAGCGCTGGACTTTCTGCGCTGCCAGGTCACCATAAGGCATCGGGTGGCGGATGGCAACAACCTTCAATCCCTGGGCCATCAATAATTCGATCACCCGCCTGGATGTCTGGCTTTTACCGCAGCCTGTACGAACGGCGCCAATCGAAACCAGCGGTTTGGTGCTTTTTACCTGGGTATCCTTGGGGCCAATCAATATAAAGGAAGCCCCTGCCGTATTCACAATTGCACTCATTGCCATCACGTGCTGGTAAGTCACATCACTGTAGGCAAAAACACATTCATCAACTTTCAGGTTTTTGATCAATTTTGGCAGGTCTTCTTCAGCATGGATAGGGATACCAGCGGGGTAAAGCTTCCCAGCCAATTCAGCTGGATACTTGCGACCATCGATATCTGGAATCTGGGCTGCGGTAAAAGCTACGATTTCATAAGCATCGTTATCCCGAAAATAGGTATTGAAATTATGAAAATCCCTGCCTGCCGCACCAATGATGATTACCTTACGTTTTG
>JGI24024J18818_10000058_pt1 | contig 29704 bp, 25 predicted proteins | sample Cruoilmetagenom2_FD_18818 | JGI IMG/M metagenome (IMG submission 18818) | reverse complement strand
GAACGTGAGAGGAGGGCCCAACCAGTCCATTGTCATTGCGAGACAGGAGCGGAGCGACTAACGAAGCAATCTCAATTTCCGTGTACTATACTTTAGATCATCTTGGGAAAATTGAACATGAGAGGAGGGTCAAACCAGGTTTAAAGAAATAATCCAGTTTTCCTAACTGAGATTACTTTGTCGGCTTACTTTTTACGGTTTACGACTTACGGATCAAGGATCGTCATCGATTCGAACATGTCATCCAGCAGGGCCAACGGGGGCATGAACATATTATCAGGTTCAGCATTTAGCATCGCTTCCGTTTCAGCCACATAAGTTTCCCAGTTATCCATAAAGGCTTGATCCATGGTTACCTGGTCTGCAGGCGGAAGAGAAGGATGTGTGGCTGGCAGCATGGCACTGATGAAATACAGTCCATCATCCGTAAATCCCTGGAAGGTATAAAACATCATCGGCCGCCCCAGTGGATATAAAGCCTGGCCATACTGGGTCAAAAAGCGGATTCCTTCCCCATTTTGGAACTGAAGATATTTCACATTACTTTTATACATCTGTCCGGCATTGAACACATCCCCCACCGGAGCGCCTTCCCCATCAGCGGGTTTATTGGCCAGTACCACCTCGAGAGCGTCCAGACGGTCGCTCACTCCAGGATTGATATCACGGAAGTCTGCCACAGGATATATCTTGAACCGGGCTTCCAGGAATGAGTCCACCAAAATCCAGTTATTAAAAGTAAACGATCGGTGTTCGGGTACGCTCCACCACAAATTCTCGTCGATCACTGCCGGGTTGACACCGGCCGAGATGTTATCCGCCAGGGCCTGGTTGAAGACAAAGCTGACCCCGGCATAAGTAAAGTTCGGCTCCGGTGGTGAGGCCGTCACTGTGGGATGCATGGTTGGGGGTGGCGAATCGTCCGCGACAGCCTGATCACCTTCATTCGCCGTTAACGTAGCAGCCACTGAAGTGGCAATGGCATCCTCTGAACTTTGTTCTTGAACGGGTCCATCATTCCCAGTAAGCGAACAGGCCAGGGAGAGGGAGAACAGAAGTGTGATGACCAGTACGATGCGATATCTTCTAGATAACATTATTTCTTCCTCCGTTGGATGATTACACTAATTCTAAATACAAATTATACCGTTGGACGTTTATCTTCTCTAGTCTGTCATTGCGAGGACACCCGCCCCTGCTTGTCATCCTGAGCGAAGTGAAGGATCCATATTCAGATCCCTAACCATCAACTTCTCTTCTTCTAATGAATCACCTGGTGGATCCTGCTTGTCATCCTGACCTTGACCTCAAATACTTCGCTGCCTTCAACATAAACTCCGCTGAAGGGAAGGGGAAGGATCCATTAAGAGATCAAACATAAAGAGTCTTCGCTCTTGCCATCGAACCTAGAAAGACAACCCAGCCCACTGTCATTGTGAGGCAGGAGCGGAGCGACTAACGGCCTGCCCAGAGTAAATACGAAGGGAAGCAATCTCCATTAACTTCTACTGCTCTATATCCAAGCTATAATCCAACCATTCCGGATTGAAAGAATTGATGGTAGAGAAAAAGATTTCAGTTTTATATAGTTCAGATTGCTTCGTCAGGAGTAAATTCCCTCCTCGCAATGACATTCTCGTAGGGTGAGATCCAATCCAATTATTGAATATCGCTTGTTGAATACTGAATACCGTTTACTGATGACTGAACTTATAACTCCTTACACTGGATTTCATATCCCCTTTGTCTTCGTTCAAGGCCTCCACTCAAAGATTTGGAATTCTGGGTCTAAATCGACTTACAACTTACATCTCACACTGTTTTACATCATCTTCCCGTCTTCCATCCTCCGTCCCCGGTCAGAAGCACAGCTTCCTCCCTCCCCCACAGATACATAGCCACCGTCAAAACTCCCCCACAGATACGGGAAATATGATTTTCTTCCTGAAATACCCCCACAACATTGAAAACCAAAACGTTTTGGTTTATCATCAAAGCAGTACTTAAACGTTTTGGGTCAAGGATAATCCCCACCTATGACAGTAACGCTCAAAGATATCGCTCACCTGGTCGGAAAATCCGTCACCACCGTCTCCCGGGCACTCCATGATTTCGATGATGTCAGCCCTGAAACCAAGGCTGAGATCCACCAGATTGCCGATGAACTCGGCTATATCCCCAACATCCACGCCCAGCGCCTCCAGAAACAACGAACCGACACAATCGGCTTTATCATGCCCACCTATGGTCCGCGATTTTCGGACCCCTTTTTCAGCGAATTCCTGTCCGGGATCGGCAATCAGGCCGCCAATCTGGGTTTCGATCTACTGGTCTCCACCCGCCCTCCTGGCACCATGGAATTGAAAGCCTATCAAAAGAATGTTAACAGCCCCCGGGTGGACGGTTTTATCATCGTCCGCACCAGGCAGCAGGACCAACGCATCAAGTTCCTGTCCCAAATGGAAATCCCCTTTGTNGCTTTTGGCCGCATGCTGGATCACGATAACTATGCTTACGTCGATGAGGACGGTGAATACGGGATGGAGCTCATTACCTGCCACCTGGCCGACTTGGGACACAAACGGATTGGCTACCTGGATGCGCCAGCTGAGTTTATGTTTGGGTACTACCGCCGCCAGGGATTTCTGGACGGATTAAAAGATAATAACCTTCAAATGGATAAAAACCTGATGGTCACCGGCGATCTTACCCAGCGAGCTGGATATCAGCTGGGACTTGATCTGCTCACTACGGAAGACCCACCCACAGCCATCGTCGCCTGCAATGACTTGATGGCCCTGGGCGTCATCAGTGCTGCCCAGCAGCTGGGAATGGAAGTCGGGGATGATATAGCCATCACGGGCTTTGACAACATCCCCCTGGCAGAACACTGCCATCCACCCCTGACCACAGTCCATCAGCCCATTTACCAGATCGGTGAAATGGTATGTGAAATGTTAATTAAGCAGATTCGCGCCGAACCCATTGAGCAGGATCAGATCATCCTGCAGCCATCCCTGATGGTTCGTCAATCAAGTATTGGATCAAATAAGCAAACTAATTCTGGAATTTAAAGGAGGTGGTTTTCTCACTCAAATCCGTATGACCATGTATTAGAGTTATTTGTTCACCATTAACCAAAAGTTTGGAGGAAAAAATGAAGAAGTTTTCTATCGTTATGGCGATCGTTCTCGTTGGCGCGTTGTTCTTGTCTGCCTGCCAGCCAGAAACTATCGTCGAAACAGTGATTGTCGAAAAAGAAGGCGAAACAATCACAGAAGTCGTGACAGAAGAAGTTGAAGTCCCTTCCAAGACCCTGGTCTTCTCCTCACGCTTGTTCAGCCCGCCCGCAGAGCAGCTGTTTTTCATCAATGAGATCATTAAGCCTTTTGAGGAAGAACACGGTGTTACCGTCAACTTCTCAATCATTGATGACGCAACCCTGCTCCAACAAGCTGAACTTCAACAGACCACCAACCATGTGACCACCGATATCGTCGTGTCCCACAATGGCTCGATGCCCCAATGGCTCGATAATGGCTGGGTTGAGGATCTGACCGACGTAGTCGCCGGCTGGACTGACCGCACCTTCAGTGAAGCATTTATCACTGACACCAACAGAGATGGCAAACAGTATTTCCTGCCCGTTGGCGCCGATGTTTACCTGCTTCTGGCCAACAACAAAGCCCTGCCCTACCTGGCCGATGGCGTAGATCTTGATGCCATCACCTGGGATCAGTATGCTGCCTGGGCCGCCGCAATCGCTGAAGGCGAAGGCGAAGGTAAAGTCTGCATCACCGGTATTCCTTCCAAATCTTGGGTATACATGTTCGGCGGCACCGGCCTGTCCTATGGCGCCGGATTCCCCGACGCGAATTCCGAAGGCGCAATGGGTGCCTGGAAAGTTTGGGAAACCATTGGTAAAGCTGGTGGATTTGTACCCACCGTTCTCAACATTGACAGCTGTGTAGATCCCATGATGCGCGAAGAAGCCTGGTTAACAGTCTTCCACAACGCTCGAGCTGGACAGGTTTATGCCTCCAATGAGACCGCATTCACCCTGGCTCCCGCCCCCTCCGGACCTGCAGGCATCGGCAGCATCGCCGGCGTTAGCGGCTACGCAGTGATGAAGGGCTCCGCCAATTACGATCTGGCTATCTCCTTCCTCGAGTACCTCACTCGACCTGAAATCCAGGTAAAACTGGCCAAAGGCACCGGTGGATTCATTCCTCCCGTGGAAGAAGCCCGTGATTACATTGGTGACGAGGCTATTGATGAGGTCATCAACAAAGCCGTCTTGGTTCTCAACAATGGTGTGGTTTCCGGTGTTCCCGGAAGCGACTATCAGGATTGGGGTGCAGTAAAAGCCTGCTACGATGATGTCTTCGAAGACACCATTCTGGCTGGACTTGATGTTACCCAGGAAAGACTCGACGAAGCAGAAGCCTGCATTGTCGGCCTCCTGAAGTAATTTGTACCAATGTTAGTTGAATGGATAGGACCGGGAAACCGGTCCTATCCTTCATTAGACAAAGGATTTCCTATGACCGCTTCCACTCCCGCGAAAAGGTTTCGTGACCTCGGATCAAAAGCAGTCCCCTATTTGCTGATCGCGCCCGTTGTTATCTATTACTTTTTCTTCTGGTTCCGCCCAGTTCTAGTAACGCTGATCAAAAGCTTCCAGACCGCAGCCGGAGCCTTTACCTTTCAGAATTATGTCATGGTTTTAACAGATCCCGACTTTTTGGTTGCCCTGCGAAATACTGCAATTATCGTACTCTTTTCGGTGACCCTTGAATTTCTCGGTGCGTTATTCCTGGCCTTGTTGATTAACCGGAAATTCACCGGTTCCACCTTCTTCTTGTTTGTGGCTATGATCCCCATGGCATTGCCAGGAGTTGCTGTCGCTGCCATGTGGTTGACTGGCCTTACCGCCCATGGCTGGATTAACAGCCTTCTATATTATCTCGGCATTCTTGCCGAAGGCGCCAAGATCTACTGGCTGGCTGGATCAGAGTGGAAATTACTGGCATTGATCATCGTCATTGATGCCTGGCAGGTGATNCCCTCGATGATGATCATCCTGCTGGCTGGCCTGCAAAATATTCCGGAGGAAACTATCGAAGCCGGTTATGTCTTTGGTGGAAATTTTATTACTGTGCTCCGCAAAATCACTATGCCCCTACTGGGACCCACCATTCAGACAGCTGTCATTCTACGTTTGATATCTGCCATCCAGATCTGGTTGATTATCGTGCTTTTAGTTGGATTCTCCCGCATGCCTGTGCTCGTAGAACGCATTGTTTATTACTATAAGGAAGTCCCAAACTTGGACATCAGCTTACAGATGGCCAGTGGATACGCCATCGTAGTCTCCTTTATCGTTTCCATGGTTGCCCTGTTATACCTTAGAGTCTCAGGAGCATTTGGGGGAAAGAAGGGGGCAGCCCAATGAATAAAAACCCCATCAAACTTGGGAAATTAGTACGCCGGACGATCTTTTATCTATTTGTTGTCACCCTGGCAGTTAGCATCATACTGCCGGTATTCTTCCTGGTCTCCCTTTCATTTTTAAGCACACGGGAATCTTACTCGTTTCCCCTACCTTTACTGCCATCCCTGAAAACAGAATATTCTCTTACCCACAGTGATCGCGGATACCTTCTCAGTGTCTATGACAAGTTTGACAAGGAGTACCAGACCGTTTTAGATACGGCCGAACTGGAAAAAATGTCAGTCTATATGAAAAACCAGATCGGTACTCCATACAGCATTCCAAAGATTAAAGAGCGCATAGCCGAACTAGAAAATGGAACCAAGGATACTGTTTTCTTCAGTGTCCGCAAGAATCTCCTTCTAAACTACAGCACATTCTTTCAAATAACCCGGGATGCTGTACCAGCCCTAGTACGAAGTCTTCAAATCGCAGGTTTAACTATTCTGATTTCGCTCTCTATCGGCAGCATGGCTGGATACGCTTTTGCCCGCTATGTATTCGCCGGGCGAGATGTGCTTAAATTCAGCGTACTTTTTGTGCGCATGTTCCCCGGTGTCGCCATCGCTCTGCATATGGCAATCATCCTGGCCAATATGGGTTTTTATGACAAACCAATAGGTCTTGCCTTGGTGTACTCGGTGGGATCCATTGCTCTGACGGTTTGGATTACTGCCAGTGTTTTTATGGGTATACCGGAATCGCTGGAGGAAGCTGCCCAGGTCTTTGGCGCAACAAAATGGCAGACTTTCCTGCGGGTTACATTTCCCCTGGCTTTGCCAGGGTTGGCGGCTGCAGCCATGTATACTTTTTTAGGTGCCTGGACCGAAACGGTTTCCGCCATATTATTAACCCAGTTTAATCCCACCTTTTCTGTCGTTGTCTACCAGTCTCTACTCGGAGCTGTAGGCAATGTCAATCTGACTGCGGCAGGCGGTTTAGTATTGGCGATACCCTCATTGATATTTACCTTCTTCATCCGCAAGTATATCCAGCAGATGTGGGGCGGCATGACCATTTAGGAGATAACTATGGCAACTTTAACTATGAAAAATGTCACCAAAATATTTGGCCGAAATGTGATCGCCGTCAAGGAATTTAATCTGGAAGTGAAAGAAAAGGAATTCCTGGTCCTGTTAGGACCCTCCGGTTGCGGTAAGACCACCGCCATGCGCATGGTCGCTGGCTTAGAAGAAGTTACTACCGGAGAGATCTTTATTGACGACCGCGAGGTAACAGAATTACCTCCCCGTAAACGGAATGTCAGCATGATCTTCCAGAATTACGCTGTCTGGCCTCACATGACAGTCTATGACAATATCGCCTTTGCCCTAAAACTCAAAAAACTACACAAAGACGAAATCGATCGGCGAGTAAAAGAAACCGCTGGCATGGCCAAGATCGAGATGCTTTTGGAGCGGTATCCCTCTCAATTATCTGGAGGACAGCAGCAGCGTGTGGCTGTCGCCCGGGCGATTGCGGTTAACCCCGATATATTTCTGATGGACGAACCTCTCTCCAACCTGGACGCGAAACTGCGAGTTTCGATGCGGACCGAACTTAAAGCCATCCATGACAAAGCAAGCTCAACCACCGTTTTTGTTACCCACGACCAGTCGGAAGCCATGTCCATGGCTGACCGGATCGTGATCATGAAGGACGGCGAGGTCATCCAGGTCGGCTCACCCGATGATGTTTACCACCGCAGTGGCTCCATCTTTGTGGCAGATTTCATTGGTACACCACCAACCAACTTCATGGATGTGAAGATCCAGAAGGAATCCAACGGGACCCATCTGGTTAATCCTCATCTGAACCTGCTGCTCGAACCCGAGATGGCCAAACATCTGAATGGCTACAACAAGAATCACATTGTCCTCGGCATCCGCCCGGAAAATATCCTCCTTGTAGGCGAGAGTGATGCAGCCCTTTCATCCAGCTGCCTGGTGTCCGAACCCCAGGGATCACACCAGGTTGTGGCCATCCAGCTGGATGATAATATAGTCAAAGTAGTCGCTCCCCCAAATCCCATAATTGCTCCGGGGGCAGATGTGCACATGAATTTCAAACAGGAAACGCTCCGGTTCTTTGACCCGGACACAACCCTGGCAATTAACCCCTGAAGTACTACAGATAAGTACAGACACTGACGGAGATTACCAAGAGGTCCTATGCGCCACCAGATCCGTTTTACCTTGGAAAAGATCAGTCGCCGTCTGATGGAAATCGAGGGACTGGTTTATCAAAATCGAAAACCAATTCCTCGTTTTTTATACCGGGAGCTGGATAAACCGGGGCTTGCCCTGGATGAAAACACGGATCTAGCGGCAGACTGGAAAGAAATCCCTTCAGAAAGTTATTGGGCTTTCCCCCGCACAAATTTTATTCTTGTAACAAATTTCTCCATACCGACTGATTGGATAAAAGGTAGACTCACCGCCCTCCACTTGCCAATTGGTATCGCCGGTGACTTTTCCCATCCCGAAGCCCTGGTATATATCAACGGCAAACAATACGCCTCTTGCGACCGCCACCACCAGGAAGTCATTCTTCCAGCTGAGTTCTGTGACGGACAGGAGCATTCCTTGACCCTAGCTGGCTGGACCGGGATTGGCGGCTCGACCATGGGGGATATGAAGAACAGGCTAAAGATGGGGTCTTGTGAAGTAGTTCAGATCCATCCCGAAACCCGTGCTTTCCTGACTACATCCCGTGTGGCCGCCGGGATCGCCAAACATCTCGAACCCCGGGATCCGGCCTACCACCAATTACTGACCGCACTCGACGAGGCTTTCAAAATGATCGATCTGCGGTTGCCCATCGGGGAGAGCTTCTACAAATCCATCACCAAAGCCCACCAGTGCCTGCTAGAAGGCATAAACAAAGCCGGTCCGGCTCTGAATGTGGATATCACTGCTATTGGGCATGCCCATATTGATGTTGCCTGGCTCTGGACCCTGGCACAAACCCGTCAGAAATCACGCCGCTCATTCACAAACGTTCTGCGTCTGATGGAGCATTATCCCTCTTTCTCATTTACCCAGAGTCAACCTCAGCTTTACGATTACCTGATCGAAGATGACCCAGAGATGTTCCAGGAGATAAAAGCTAGGATTGAAGAAGGCCGTTGGGAACCGATCGGCGGCATGTGGGTTGAAGCTGACTGTAATATTTCCAGTGGAGAATCGCTGGTGAGACAATTTCTATTGGGCCGGGAATTCTTCCGGGATCACTTTGGCCCCGAAGCGGAATCCCCGGTCTTATGGCTGCCGGATGTCTTCGGCTACGCCTGGAACCTGCCCCAGCTTATTAAGGAGGCTGGCTTAGAGTATTTCTTCACCATCAAGATCGGATGGAGCCAGTATAACCGGCTGCCATTTGACTCTTTCTGGTGGCAGGGATTGGACGGCACTAAGGTTTTGACCCATTTCAGCACCACCAAAAACCCAGAAAGCGCCCATGCTTCGACATATAATGCCGATGCCTCACCAGGTCAGATCCTGGGTACCTGGCTGAATTTCCAGAATAAGGACGACGCCCCACCTGGAAAAACCCTGCCTTTACTAATGTCTTATGGTTGGGGAGATGGCGGCGGCGGTCCCACCCGGGAGATGGTCGAAAACATCCTTGAGATGGAAAATTTCCCGTCCGCCCCCCGTGTAAAACCTGGCAAGGTGATCGATTTTTATCACCAGCTTGAAAGCGTCAGCGAAAGGCTGCCGATCTGGAATGGTGAGCTCTACCTGGAATTCCACCGGGGAACCTATACCACCCAGGCCAGAAACAAAAGAGCCAATCGCAAAATGGAATTCGCCCTGCACGACGCCGAGTTCCTGGCGGCGGCAGCTTCTCTCCTTGATCTAGATTATCAATATCCATTTGACTTGTTTGAAAAATCCTGGAAACTGGTCTGTTTGAACCAGTTTCATGACATCCTGCCCGGCAGCTCTATCGCCCCTGTTTACACTGAGTCTCTCATCCAATATCAGGAAGTGGAGCAAATTGCTGCCGAAATCAATAAGGATGCCCTGGAGAGCCTTTCATCCCGGTTTGGCTCTGATCTTGTGGTTAACCCTACTTCCTTTGAGCGGGATGAACCAATCATGGTGGATGGGGAATTGAGAGGATCAGGTGAACTCCTGCCCTACAGCATCACACCCTTGATGGACATCAATCATGATCCAGCTCCCGGAAAATTGATCTGCAAAAAGGATCTGCTGGAGAACGATTATTTGCGGGTGGAGTTTAATAATGCCGGGGATATCACCAGTATCTTTGACAAAATAGCCCTGCGTGAGGTCCTTCCGGAAGGAACCACCTCCAACCAATGGATCGCCTTTGAGGACCGCCCCCTGAACTGGGATGCCTGGGATATCGATATCTTTTACGATGATAAAGAATGGCTGGCAGAATCGGCCTCATCGATCAAGATCCTGGAAAAAGGACCACTGCGCGGGACCCTGGAAATCAAGCGCCAGATCCTCTCCAGCACCTATATCCAAAGGATATCCCTGGATCACAACAGTGCCCGGCTAGATTTTGACACTGAAATCGATTGGCAAGAAAGAAAGATCCTCTTGAAAGCAGCCTTTCCGGTCAATGTTCTCTCCCCCACTGCTACTTATGAGATCCAGTGGGGCAATGTCGAGCGCCCTACTCATCAAAACACCAGCTGGGACTGGTCCCGCTTTGAGACTGCCGCCCAGAAATGGGTTGATCTCAGCGAGGGCGGCTATGGCGTCAGTCTGATCAACGACTGCAAATATGGACATGATATCCATGGGAATACCATCCGCCTGACCCTGCTTCGGGGCACTACCGCTCCGGACCCGGAAGCCGATCTGGGAAAACACACTTTTAAGTACAGCATCTTCCCCCACCAGGGTTCCTGGGATGAAAACACCGTCCAGCAAGCATATGAAGTGAATGATCCTCTTATTATTTGGAAAGGAAAATCCGCTGCGGCTGCTTCAGCAGAATCATTCAGTCTAGTTTCTGTTGATCAACCAAACCTGGTCATCGAAACGGTAAAAAAAGCCCAGGATGGCAATGGGCTGATCATTCGTCTTTATGAATCGCAGCGCAGCAGGGGTTCATATACAATCCAGACTGGATTCCAGGTCAAGAAAGCCTTCCGGACCAATATCCTGGAAGAAGATCAAGATTCCTTGAACGTAGAGGATAACAAAATTACAGGTAGTTATAAACCATATCAGATCATCACCCTCCGGGTCATCCCGGAGTAGAGAAAATCACTATGACAGATTCGCGATTTGCCGTTTACTTGATCCCTCCCTATAAGCTCTCTAAAGGAATGTCAGAGGCACATTATCTGCTCCGCAAGCAGTTTGGTTTTGCGGCGGCGGATCGCTTCCCTGTCCACTGCACCATCAAGGGGTTTTTCAAGAAGAATGGCCAGCCGGTTAGCCAGCTTCAGAGTGAACTGGATGAATTCTTCCAGACCCGATTTGCAATCCCGGTCAGCGCGGAAGATTTCAGAGTGGATCCAATCGGGTTTGGCCTCAGTTTGATGACCCTCGGCGGCAAACCTAATACTCCCTTCCTGGAGTTCAGGGAGAAAATTGTGGACATCACCCGTCCCTATATCGCGGACGATTGTGATTTCAAAGACCATGATCTGGGACGTACATTTCACCCCCATATCACCTTCTCCTTTCGGGATATACCTAACGAACTCTATGACAATATTTTTGCCTGGATGGAAGAGGGGCCGGATCTGAAAGGGCCTTTCCTGGCAGACACATACCATTTTCTAGAGGTTTTCTCCGAGGACTGGTCTGGAAGTTGGTGGGATTCAATCACCTGGCGATTGTTAAAATCATGGCGCTTAAAACCGGAGAATTAAATTTTGATTCGCTTAAAAAGACTTTCTGATCAACCAATCCTTAACCCTCTTCCGCAGCACACCTGGGAGGCAGCTGCAGTATTTAACACAGCGGCTGTATACCATAACGATCTGGTGCACTTGATCTACCGGGCGACGGACATCACTTCCAACGGCCAAGAGGGAAACTATATCAACAGCCTGGGTTATGCGGTTAGCGGAGACGGGATTCATTTTGAGCGCCTGGGAAATCCCATCCTCAGTAATGACGTCCCCCAGGAAGCTCGCGGCCCTGAAGATCCCCGCATCACCTGGATGGATGAAAAATTCTACATGCTCTATACCGGGTACGGCGGCCGTTTTGATAGTGATTACCGGATCAGCCTGGCAACATCTTCCAACCTGATCCATTGGGAACGCCAGGGAGTACTGCTGGATGAACCCAATAAAGATGCCGCCCTGCTTCCAGAGAAGGTAGACGGGCGCTATATGATGTTTCACCGCCGGGCGCCTGATATCTGGGTTGCCTTTTCTGATAACCTCAAAGACTGGGAAGACCATCAAAGCATTATGAGTCCTATCCCTGGTTCAGATTGGGAAGGGACCAAGATCGGACTGTCCGGTCCTCCAATCAAAACCGACCAGGGTTGGGTGATGATCTATCACGGCGTAGGCGGCAGCCCCCGTAAATACAGCCAGGGTATTGCCCTTTTAGACCGGGACGATCCTACCAGGGTAATTGCCAGGCAGTCCGAACCCATCCTGGAGCCAGAATTGGATTGGGAGGTCAACGGATTTGTGCCCAATGTAGTTTTTAGCTGCGGGCAGGTAATACTTGATGACCAGTTACATGTGTATTACGCAGGAGCGGATACTGCCATAGGGATAGCAGCTGTCCCTCTGGAAGAAATCAACTCATTTGGAGTTTAATCAAATGGTAAACAAAAAAAATATCGGTATCTTTCATTACCAGGTAGGGGGCACGGATGGCGTTTCCCTGGAAATTGAAAAATGGAAGCTGATCCTGGAAGAGATGGGGCATACAGTGCACCTCATTGGAGGAGATCTGGGCACCGCCCGGGGAATCCTGGTGAAAGAGATGTTCCACCACCTGCCGGAAAGCAAACGCCTTAATCAAAACACTTTTTACCGCCTGTCTGACTTTGATGCCTCCGGATACAGGGAAGAACTGAATCGAATGACAGAAGCCATCGCTGCCCGCTTCAGGGAAGTCATCCGGGAAAATGAAATCGACCTGATCCTGGCAGAGAACGTCTGGTGCGTGGCCGCCAATCCCGCTGTAGCGCCAGCCCTGGAGATCATCCGCCGAGAACTCAATATACCTGCAGTAGCCCACAACCATGATTTTTACTGGGAGCGCCGGGAAGGCTTCTCTTTGACTTGCGCAGGNGCTGTCGAGCTGGCCGATAAATATCTACCTCCCCATGATCCAGCCATAAAGCATTCTGTGATTAACAGCCTGGCTCAGGTCGAATTACTGGAACGCAAAGGTATAAACTCCGTTGTTGTCCCTAATGTTTTTGACTTTGCTACCCCCTCCTGGGAAAAGGATGCTTATAACAGTGATTTACGAACTGAGATCGGCCTGACAGAGAACGACCTGGTGCTGCTGCAGGCGACTCGGATTGTATCCCGAAAAGGCATCGAACTTGCGATTGATTTCGCCAAGGCCCTCAACAAACCAGAACGCCTGAAAACGCTCCAGGAAAAAGGCTTATATGACGGTCGTAAATTCACCGAAGAAAGCCGGGTCGTCCTGGTTCTGGCCGGGTATGCGCGCGATGATGTCGGTGGTGGATACAAAGACCTGCTAACCAAAAAAGCGGAGAACGGTAATGTTGAACTGCTTTATATTGAAGATCGCGTGGATGCCGATCGATCCACCAGGGAAGACCAGAAAATCTACTCACTCTGGGATACCTATACTATGGCAGATCTTGTGACCTATCCAAGCCTGTGGGAAGGCTGGGGTAACCAGTTCCTGGAAGCGGTTAAGGCCAAGCTGCCTTTATTGATCTTTGAGTATCCCGTTTATATAAAAGATATCAAAGACAAAGGTTTCCAGGTGATCTCACTGGGTGACAAAATCCGGGATTATGATGAGGATGGTCTGGCCCGGGTCGAGATATCCCAGATTGAAGAAGCTGCCGACCAGGCCGTCATTCTCCTGACAGATGCCGATCAGCGGGAGCAAGTTGTTGAACACAATTTCAATGTTGCCCTGCAGCATTACTCCATGGAAGCTTTGAAAGGCTACCTGGAGCCTTTATTCACAGAATAATCAGGAAATCGAATGGAGAAAGACTTGGTTAAAGGCAGGATACTGGAGCACTTACAAGCACTGTATGGAAAAGATACTGCGCTTGTTACTTGGGAGCGGTTGCAGGACCTCCTGGGATCGTATCAGGATATCCAGAAAGGGTCATCACCTCTCGAAACTCTGAGAAAGCTGGATGCGCTATTGATCACCTATGCGGATCAATTTCAGGTGCCTGAGCAGCCTCATTTCACTTCCCTCTCTAATTTCTTCGGGAAGCACCTTAAAGATCAGATCTCAGCTGTTCATCTACTGCCATTTTTCCCTTATTCCTCTGATGATGGATTTTCCGTGATCAATTACAAAGAAGTCAATCCAGAAATGGGATCCTGGGACAACCTGCAAGACCTACGGGGGTGCTGCAATTTGATGTTTGATGCTGTGATCAACCATATCTCCAGGGAAAGTAATTGGTTCCAAAAATATCTCCAAAACCTGGAGCCGTACAACAACTATTTTATCGAAGTGGATCCCGGGGCAGATCTATCCCAGGTCACCCGGGCCAGGACCTGTCCCTTGCTGACTGCCGTGGAAACTACCGCGGGGCAGACCCATGTCTGGACCACATTCAGCCCAGACCAGATCGATCTAAATTATGCCAATCCAGATGTGCTGCTTGAAATCCTGGATGTGCTGCTGTTTTATATCCAGAGTGGAGCCCGCATTATCCGCCTGGATGCCATTGCTTTCCTTTGGAAAGAGATCGGTACTTCCTGCATTCATCTTCCACAGACCCACCATGTCATTAAACTGATGCGGGCTGTCCTTGATCTAGCAGCCCCGGATGTGATCCTGATAACTGAAACTAACGTCCCGCATGAAGAAAATATCAGCTACTTTGGTCAACAGCTGGATGGAAGGAATAAAAAATACTCCCTGGGAGACGAAGCCCAAATGGTGTATCAGTTCCCCCTAGCACCCCTGATCTTGCACACGTTCCGAACGGGAAATGCAGCTGCCCTGACCTCCTGGGCCTCGGCGCTCGAAGTGCCCTTCCGCACAGCCGCCTTCCTGAATTTCATTGCTTCCCACGATGGTATTGGCGTCCGCCCGGCGGAAGGACTGCTCACATCCGAAGAAATCCAGGGTCTGGTGGATCAAACGCTGGCGAACGGCGGCCAGGTCTCCTACAAGACCAATCTGGACGGCTCCCAGAGCGTTTATGAATTGAATATCACGCTGTTCGATATGTTAAATGAACCAGACTCTACAACCCTTGAGTTAGGCGTCAAGCGTTTTATGGCCTCCCAGGCCATCATGCTGTCCCTGGCTGGCGTACCGGGGATCTATATCCACAGTTTATTTGGAGCGCCAAACAGTCACCGGGAGGTAGAGAAAACCGGTCGGGCCCGTTCTATTAACCGGAAAAAATACCAGGTCAACGACCTGGAAAGGGAATTGGCGAATCCATCTTCCAGAACTTCAAAGGTATTTACCTCCTACATTCGCTATTTATCGATCCGGAAAGAACATCCCGCATTTAATTCCCTGGCTCCCCAGCAGGTCCTGGATCTTGGCAGCCAGGTCTTTGCCCTGCTTCGCGAAGCAGAGGATCAAAGAGGCAAAGTCCTGTGCTTGATCAATATCACTGATACCAAGGCGGATCTTAAAATCGATTCAGCTCTGTTAGATTCTTCCACATGGAAAGATCTGTTAAGCGATCAGGTGGTCCAGTCTGGAGAGGTCTCCCTTGATCCTTACCAGGTGATGTGGCTGATCTAAGTTTCTGATTTGTCATCCTGAACGTAGTGAAGGATCCATATTCAGATGACAAACCAACGGGGCAGAGGAATATATACACAGGGGAGAGCAGCAGTTTGATCTGAACCCATTCCACCACAAGAGCTGGCGCTCCTGCTAGAGCGTATTAATTGAAAACCCAGGTATTTAGTTTATCCAGGAATTGTCATTGCGAGGCAGGAGCGGAGCAACTAACAAAACAATCCCAATTTACGGGAGCCATGAAATTTTTCCTTTCGCGTGAATTTCCCGTCGCAGGAGCGCCTACCCTGGTCAAAGAAATATACTATTTTCCAAGGCGAGATTGCTTCCCTTCGCTTCTCTCTGGGCAGGCTGTCAGGAGTAAACTCCTTCCTCGCAATGATAATTTAATAATAAAGGGCGACGTCCTTTCCCGACCGGGGTCGAGGGAGCGTCGCCCTTATTCTTTGTAGAAATTATTTCTCCTCTTCGACTACGGCCTCTCGACTTCGCTTAAAGCCTCCGCTCAGAGATTTGAATTTCTGGGTCTTAATCTACTTACCTTTTACGTCTTACTTCTTACCTTACTCCTCCTCACACCCTTCCAGGCAGTCCAGCGCTTGCTGGGCTTCCTTACGGACAATATAAGCCCGATCCCAATCATATTGATCGTCTACGCCCAATAGTAATTCACAGGTAGTTTTGCAGACTTGTTTTTCCTCTTTGGTCAGATGCCCATGACGAGCCAATTTTCCGTAGCTGCGGATGGCCTTGGAGCGCACCCCGGCGCTGGAGTCACCCAAGTTCACCCGGATCGCTTCCAGCATATTCTTTTTATAATCAGCAGGAAGATCAGCAGGATCAATCAATTCAACGAAACTGCCCAGGGCTCGAATGGCTGTATCGCGCAGTTCCAGGTTTTCTGATTTGGCAGCCAGGAGGACATGCTCAAAGGCTTCCAGCACTCGTGGTGAGCGGATCTTACCCATGGCATAAACCAGGAATATCCGGCATTCTTCGCTTTCTTCACATTTAAAGGATTCCAGCAGCGGCTCCAGGGCAGGTTCGCCGACTCGTCCGAAAGCATGCCCAATTGTTAGTTGGGCTTTCATGTCCCCGGCATCAAGGTCATCGAGCAAGATCGGAACAACAAACTCACCAAAATCCGCCACCAGGCTGACCGCTTCATCCAGGACATAAGCATGTTCCGGGTGATCCAAAAGGTCAATATGAAAAAGGGTAGAGACCATCTCAAACAGAGAGCGGGCATCTTCTTCGTTGATCGCGGGCAAACTCTCCCGGATCATCACCAATCCCTGATGGATCTCTTCTGATTTAGAACTTCTTAGAAGTTTTTTTATCTGATCTAATTTTTCATCAGCCATCGTACCCTCCAAATTTAACAATAAACCCTATTTCTCTCCCCACGCGGGAGATTTTCTTCATTCAAGAGTGGAATCGTTTCCGGTTTTTCTTCAATTCTTGTATGTGTGAGTATTTATATCATACTCGGATATCCTTGATTTTGGAATCCGGTTAATACGGGATCACTCATCAATTTCAATGAAATAAGTCCGTTGATATATCCAGCTTCTGGATGGAGTGAAATGGATGTACGAGGAAAACTGCACCTGGGAATGGCGGGAAACCTATGAAGACCCGGTCCACGAAGGCGCCTATGATTACTGGGAGTGCGGCAGGGACAACGGCGTGGTCGTTATCGGGGCCCGCCCCAGTGCCGATCCTACAGCTTATCTGGTTTTGGTCCAGGTCCAGGTGGTAACAGATTTTGATGTAGAAGCACTGGAACGCATCATGGATACCTTTGACCTTACGGATGGCTACTTGCCTTAACCTGATCCGGGAGGAAAGGGTAATACTAAAGCGGTCAGGATATAATCCTGACCGCTTTTTGTATCCGAGGATTCAATTGATATTTCTGATTGGATTATTCTTCAATAATCTGACAAATCTTTCTCACAGCCCGGTTGGTCGCCCTACGGTAGGCCCGTCCCGGGGGGACGATCGCACAAAGCGATAAATTCTCTCCTCCAGTGGGGATAGTTCGGCATACCAGGTAGCTATGTTCTTCAGTCCGGATAGTTACTTCATCCACCGGCGCAAGACCCAGGTTATCCTGGGTTTCCGCACTTACCTGCTGCAGTAAAGCAATCATGGCGCTGGCTAATTCGTGGTCCGGACTGGTTGGCGCTGAGGCAATTGAAAATCCATCTGAAGTAGCCAAGACAGAGCGGATAAAACCCCCATTAGCATTCATTTCCTGCAAGATCTCATCAAACGTGAGCGGTGCTTTTCCCTCTTCCCGGTGCACTTTATCAGTCACTTAGGTCTCCTAGGCAGGATCTGGATTGATTTTTCCTCTAGCATTGGTAACTACATTATTTACTATCGACTTCAAACCATCCAGGACCCCCACACCATCCACGGCAACACTTTCAAAAGTTGGGATCCCGTTCAAGCCTAAATGTTCCTTGAGTGTATGAACCGGCACAATTTCCGGCAGATCCCGTTTATTGCACTGCAGGACAAATGGAATATCTTTAGGTTCAAAACCGAGTTCTTTCAGGTCTTCATTAAGATCTTTGATGGCTTCCAAGTTTTCGTCCAGCCGGTTGATCTGTGAGTCCGCCACGAAGACGATGCCATCCACACCTTTTAATACCAGCTTGCGGGTGCCGCGGTAGTAAACCTGGCCAGGTACTGTGTAAATATTGAATCGGGGTTTCAGTCCGCTGATCTCTCCCATCTGAAACTGCATATAATCGAAATAGAGAGTGCGGTCTTCGCGCGTTTTCAGCGAGATCAATTCACCTCTGCGATCCGGATGCGTCCGGGAATGGATATATTCCAACGAAGAGGTTTTTCCACTCAATGAGGGGCCGTAATATACGATCTTTAGATTAATTTCTCTTAATTTCCAATTTATAAACATACTTGTAATGGTGGTCCTTTAGTCTTCCGGGAAGGTATCGTCCAATTCTTGGGTGATACCTTTGCTAAAACCATCTGGCATATAAGAAGATGGCGGACCGACGGTCTTTTCAAATTCCTCAGTAATGGGCATCAGTTGTTCCACAGCACGTTTGGCAAACAAGCGGACCAATCCGATGGGAGTCTCAGCCCTGTAAATAACGATCAGGATAAAACTGCCGGCAATATTGTGCAGGTAGATGCTCTTTGACTCACCTTCATGGAAAAATGACCCATGGGGGTCACTCTCTCCAATACGTTTGGATAATTCTGCCATGGCGGCTACATCACCCGCCGCCAGGGCTGCCACCACATCCGGCGTGCCCTCATCCATAATGCCATTGATTGAAATTACCTGGCCGCTGATATCCGCCAGAACAATGCTGTCCGTATGAGCTTTTTCAGCCAGATGAGTCAAAATATAATCGATCTGATTTAATAGCTCTTCGGGCACATGCAATCCTTGATTCATATTATTGTCCCTCTCTTCCCTGCCAATACGTCATTGATTTGGATATTGCAGTAGATTCCTGGTGTATTGACGGTATTTCTTCTCCAAAAATAAGCCGGCAATCTAGCGCCTGAGACGTTCGATAGCAGCTTTTAGACTGGTGCGCATTCGTTCAACAGCCTGCGCCATTTCTCCGATTTCACCACCTTGTGTGACGTCAATCGGCACATCCAGGTCACCCCGGCTGATGGCATTGGTGGCATCGATAATCGATGTCATGGAGTTCATTAATCTTGAGCTGAAAATCAATGCGCTCAAAACTACTACAATGGATGCAATACCTACCAGAACACTGAGAACCAGCACAGTTTGAGCTATAAAGGAGTTTCTCTGGACATTGGTCCTCTCTATTTCCGTTAAACGGGCTAATTCTTCAAGCTGAGGTTCAACCAAGCTGTTAAATCTGGGATTAACGTTCTGAAGGTAGTAGTTAATTGCATCGCGTAATATTTCTCCGGATCTATTGTCATTCGGATTGGATTGATATTCCAAAATCAATTCATCCAACATACCCTTATAGGTTGCTCGGGCGCCTTCAAGATCGGCAATAGCTTGTGCTTGTCCTGTCCCCAGGTTTGCTACTATCACATCCCAGTTCTTATCATAATCAGCCTGGGCGATCTCAATTCTGCTTAATAAATCCTCATCACCGGAGAGCTGGTATTGACCAATGGATATTCGCTCTTCATCCAGGGTAACCGCAATTTCCTTTGATGCCTGGTTGACTTCCTGCAAACCAATCAGATCAATTGTTAATGACGTAGCCCGGTTCAGGTTTGAGGCACTGAAAAAAGCAGTCACTACCAATACCATTACAACAGATCCAAATATGATCATAAATTTACGTACATTCTTTAGTTCCATCTTTATTCCTCCTTCCGGTTAGCCTCTCAAGACAGCAACCATCTGTTTCTGGAATTGCGCTCTTTTGACACTATCACTGATCTCCAGGCTAACTCTTTCGACCAATTCAGCAGCCTTGCTCTGTGGAAATGCTTCCTGATCCTCACCTAGTAGCTTAATTTCATCTTCAACGATGATTGGACCAATCGGACCGATCACCTCAGTAAAATTCACCAATAATTGTTCAAAAAATGCTGCGTCAACAATTTCCCGGAAAGCATTCTTCGAGTCAGTCACTTCATAAAGAAGTCCGGCTGTGGTCAAACCAAAAACAATCTTTGCTACTTCAAACTCGTGCAGGTCCAGCAGGTCAGCAATCTCAATCACTGAGCGCTCCCCGTTGATTTGGGCTAATACTTGCCATTCAATGGGCTTCAGACTGACAGTATTCGTGGATCCCGAAGCTGATATATTGAACACGGCATCTGTGCTGGAGAGCACCTCTTTAATATCTCCCCATTGATCAGCCTGTCTGGCCGCTTCCAGCAGGATCTGTTCAGTGGATACACTGACAGATTGTTCTGGCGCCTCGACATCCGGTGTAAAACTAAAATCACCTTCCAACCAACCCATCAATGTATAGACAACCTGTTCTCCCAGATGAGTGCCGCTCACAGCGTGTACCAGATTTCCGTACTGCAGGTAGATCTCTCCTGATTTCGCCCCTTGATGGATATCCAGCCGACCACTCCGGTTCCCTGCACTGAGCATTTTTAGAATATCCAACAATGAAAGTTGGGCAAGGTTTCCCCTTAATATTTCGGCCATATTAGTACTCCTCAAAAACAAAATAAATCACAAGTTCTGAACGAGGCAGTTGTGTAAATTCTACTCTAGATTCTATCTACAACACCACCCTACAGCCTCTTTTGGACTTTTTTATCAGATTGCCACCGGGTAGTTATCACGTTGACAGTCATCCTCAACATCGAGATATCCACACTCGGTGTGCAGAACACAATCAGGATGGCTTGCTCAAGATCAACCAGGAACATTATCCTATCCGAATAATGGATAACAGCTTCTGTTAAACCAGTAACAGACTTCTCTGCCGAGGATAACAGATCAACGGCTTGCTGGCCGATATCCTCCAGGGTTGTTTTGTTAAATCCTGTCGGAGGCGCGCTCTCAAATAATGCACCCTGATTGGAACACAAAATACTGCCCCAGACACCTAATACTTGATTGATTTCCAAAAGCCCGTTTTTCATAATTTCACTGATCTACGAGAAAAAATCCGGCAGGATCGCGCTGAAATTGAAGCGATCAAGTTTGCCTTGATATTCCTCTATCACTGGATCCAATGCATCCCGAATAGAACTAAATATATCCTTGCCATCCAAGGCGGCTTTTTCCGCCAATATTTCTATAGTTCCTGATAAGCCAGCCCCTACTCCCTGACTGAAGTTCTTCTTAACCTCACCATGGAAAGCTACACTGCCATCCTGGTATTGGAATTTTGCAGCAAAGGGATCCAGGAATGGATATTCGTCTGCCTTCTGAATTAACGTATCTTTAAAAGTGTTAAGGAAAGCGTTCTCACCCAGCAGGCTATCAACGGCAGTTTCTATTGTGCTGATTACAACGCCCCAGAGCTCCAGCAATTGCGGCAAATCATATGTTACTTTGATGATCTCACTTTCAGATAACGCTTCTTCAACAGCGGCTCTATATACACAAAAAGTTGCTACAGATCCGGATGCCAACTCAATGATCCGCGATAACACATCAATACCGGAAACTTCAGTCCCGCGAGCAGTCAGGAGTGCTTCGATCACCTCACCAGTCAGCAGGAAGATATATCCAGACTGCATGGTGCCTTCAAAGGCAACCTCAATATAACCAGTATGGTCTTCACTTTGAAGTTTTGATATTAATGCTTTAAGACTGGTAAATTCTGTACTGAGATTCTCATAGATAATTTCGCTTTTTGCAACGCTGGCCAACATGGTGATAATATCGCCTTTCTGGGAAAAAACGCTGATTGCACCGTCTTTTTCTTTGGCTTTTTCCGCAACATTCTTTACTGCATTCTGTCCGGTAAGAATATTCCCGTTAATTTCCTCTATGGCGTTGATGATATTTCCATTATCCAGCAGCAAAATGCCTTCGTATTCCCAATAACTTACCTGGACAACTCCCGTAAAGCTGTTTTCTTTCAGATCGATCAGCAGTTCACCAAAGTTTGTGAACGATGTGTTCAGATTTTGATATACTGAATCCTTTTTGGGAAATATCATGTCGACCTCCCGCGGTCAGGCGGATTGATAGCGCTTATAGATAGTCTGCACTAACTCATGAACAGTTTCAGCAGAAGAACGTTTTGTCAGTGATAAAAGAAGCAAATCATCTTCCTGCTGCTGTAAATAATACCGGTTTTCAGATCCTGAAATTACAATCCGTTCCAGATTTCCACTGTCAAGGAAATCACCAATACTCTCTGCTTTTCCCATAAGTTCTATTCCAAAGGCGATTTCGCTTTCCGGATCGGGGCTATTATCCTGGGCAATTAATGTGCCAGTTTTTGAACAAATGACCGCGCTTGTCACTTCCTGGTTTGTTAGGATTGTTTTAACTATTCTCTCTGGAATCTGATTGTCTTTTTCTTCTTCAGTTGGCGTGTCAAAATCTTCCCAGTCTTGGCTCCAGGCAGCAGCTGATTCATCGATTCGCCTCATGCCTTCCAGTAATAAGCCAGACCATTTTTTTGTAATTGTAACTGTACTTGGTTGTAATCCCATTTTTAATTTAAATGTGCCATCTTCCCAACCCAACAGAGAATAAATTGCTTCATCTCCCACCAGGCCACCGGTTTCCGCATGGATCATTTCTCCATCATTGAAAAAGATGATCCCATCCTTCCCAAGATGATTGAGGGATAATTTAGCCTGGTTGCGTTCTTCACAGTTGATCTGGACAATGCTGGCCAAACTCATCATCTGTAGATTGCCTTCCAGGGCTCGATCTTCCCGGGCCAGCAAGTCACGAATCATAGAGATCAAGGTTTCAAGATCCAGAGGTTTTTCAATAACATCGAGCACACCCATACGGAATGCACGGGTGATGACTTCCTTATTAGCATCATCTGGTGTGATGATCACTCTCGCAGCTGGATCATATTTTAGAATCTCCTCAAGGAGTGTCATACCATCCATTTCTGACAAGGCCAGGTCAGTAACAACCAGATCAGGAGACATGCTTTTATACAATCCCAGTGCTTCCATACCCGATGTTGTACCGGCAGCATCAAAACCATTTGCCTTTAATGTTCCAGTGAAGTACTGGGTGACATTTGGATCTCTATCTGCAAATAAAATTGAATACTGAACCACCTGGTTATCTCCTAATAAATCCGATTATGAATTGAGACCAAAGAACAACCTCATGGAGTTAACCTTCACTCAGGGATGCTCAAATCTCAATTTTCGAAACTGTTAAAAACGCATGTACAGATTATATTTATTCTAACATGTCCTTCTAATTCCCCCCGGCCACAGGAATTGGATCAGTCCATAAAGCAACTCGCCCGGTTTGAATTTGAAGCAAACATATTATACTCAATCCGCAACTCGAGTAATCTAGATTCAAGGCCTCCTAACAGAACCATTAAGGTCCAGGAGCAGTAATGCAAGATTATTAACAACTCTGTACGGCTTCGATTCGATTATCACTTGGAAGAAATCTAGTAAAACCTCCATTATTGTTTTCCAGCGATTAAAATCACGGCTAATTAAATACAAATCTCTCTTAAGCGGGATTTCATAATTTTGTATACTGATGCTCAAAGGGGGAAATATGAGAACCACATATACATATCTATATACTCATTTTATCTAGTCAACTTGGAAACGACAGGATTTAATATATCCAGAAATTGAACCTATCCTCTTCAGATTGATTACGGAGAAAGTGATTGAAAAGAATTGTCAGTTGATAAAAATTGGGGATACAGAAAATCACCTCCATGTTCTAATCAATATTAATCCAGTGATCAATGTGTCAAACCTAATTAAAGAAATCAAAGGGTATTCATCCTTTACAATCGCAAATTCAGTTTGCCCGGGAACCTTTTTTAAATGGCAAAGAGGTTATGGGGCTTTGTCAGTATCACCTAGAGAAGTTTCTAGAGTCTCCAAATACATCGCTGATCAAAAACTCTATCACAAAGAAGATTCTGCCCTAAGTAAATGGGAAGTCTGACAACAAGAGAAACCGTCCTTAAGGACGGTTTGCATGTCCCTAGCCCATGGTTTTAACCATTGAGAGGGAATGGGTTCTTCTGATATTATCCAATTCCACAAACAGGATTGACATTATGGTCAGGAATATTTTCTACATCTTGATATTCTCCTCTTACCAATAAAATAGATAGGAACACTCGAATTTTCCTTAAAGGTATAGTTAGGTATGGCCTCCTTTTAATATTTGGCAAGTTTGATAGATAGTGTTGAAATTCGGGCCAGGTAATGAATACTGTTCTCTTTCATGCTGAATGCGTGTATACTTAAATACAAGAAAGCGAAATGTTCTGCCCAGAACTAATTGCTTCTCTTAGCTTCACCCCGGTTGCCGCCGGGGTGATTTTATTACCTGGCCTGATGGTAAATCATTAACGTCAAGTACAAATCCTGCTGAAGGATATTCTTTTAACAACACTTTTGAAGCGCATCTGATGGGGGATGGGGAGGTCCGCTTCTGGAAAGGGATCATCCAATAAAAAATGAGATGGGCTGACTAAACCTCAGTCCATCTCATTTCAGGAAGAAGAAGAAAAGATTGAGTAGTTTCTTTTCTGGTATGAATGATAATCAAAGCAGGTTTCTTTTTCTAGCCCCTAACGGATGATTTCTTTCCCATCCTCTAGAAGGGGGCAAGACAACACCTACTGAGATTGTCCAGATTTCAGTGTTTTGCTATGATATGGTAACGAGATAACTTATCTTGCCACTCCCGGGTGGCTGGCGTATAGTATAGCTATGGTTAAGTTCTGGTCAACATTTTTGGATCAATTTAGTCGGCTCCGCTGGAGATTAACGTTCAGTTACTTCGGCGTAACGATTTTTGCTTTGCTGATGGCCGAGATCATCGGCATCGTGGGTATCTCCGTCTGGGTTGTTACCGAAGCCAGGGTCTCCAAAGAGGAGATCATCAATGAGCTCTTGATTTCAGAAGTTGTGAACTTTGATGACCAGCGCCTGGCTGAAAAACTGGACATCGATCGGCTGGACATCAACCTGGGCGAGTATATTGCGGTCGGAAGTCGGTTTCTCTCTTCCGCCCCTTCGGACACACAGGGTCTAGCCCAATTCCTGGGCGGATTCTCCGCCACCGTGGTTGATATCAAGCCCATTGAGATCGGAAATTTCATCATTAATGCCAGTAATACTAATATTCTTTCAATCATCTATCTGGATCCCAACGGAAATTTGATCGATTCCATACCTCACGGTCTTGTAGAAGGTACGGAACCCGGGGAAACTTTTGATCCAGAACTGATCCCTGGACTGGCAGGACCTCTCCAACATGCCCTTTTTGGATCCAGGAATTATGAGACTCTGGTCCAGAGAAAAGGTGAAAATGTCATCATTGGTGTGGTCCCGATTCCAGATGAGGAAAATCCCCTCCATACTGTTGGTTTCCTGGCTTTTCAGCATAAGTCCAGGATCACAGAGATTCTCCAATGGCAGCAGATTTCCCGGCAGATACTGTTAGTCCTGATCTTCACAACCGGGCTGGCAGGCTTATTTGGCATCATCTTCGGATTCCTGACAGCCAAATTCCTGACACATCGGCTTGACAGAGTAACCGCTTCTGCCCGGGCCTGGAGCCAGGGCAACTTCACGGTGTTGGTAGACGATCATAATCGGGATGAACTAGCAGAGTTAGGCCATACTCTTAACAATATGGCTGTGCAAATGGATAATCTTCTAGACGAGAGGCAGGAAATCTCGATCATGGAAGAGCGCAACCGCCTGGCCAGGGAGCTTCACGACAGCGTTAAACAACAGGCTTTTGCTGCTTCAGCCCAATTGGCCGCAGCCCATTCTTTATATAAAAGGGATCCAGACAGCGCAGTATCCAACCTTCTTGAAGCTGAAAGGCTGGTGGATGATGTGCGCAGGGAACTAACTGATCTGATCCATGAACTCAGACCTGCTGCTCTAAAAGGAGAGGGTCTGGTCAAAGCCACCCGTCAGCTGGCAGCAGAAATCGAAAATATGCTGGGCATACCCATACTGGTCCGCGTAAAAGGAGAAAGAACCATTCCCCTGGACATCGAACAAACCCTGTACAGGATCTTGCAGGGTGGGCTCTCGAATGTTGCCCGCCACAGTTTCGCAAAAAGGGTTGAGATACACATCACCTACAGCCGGGCTGATATCCAGATCTCTATTGAGGATGACGGGATAGGTTTCCAACCAGCTGATCATTCCCATGGTATCGGTCTAAAATCCATCCAGGAACGAATCGACCTTATCAACGGCAGCATGCACCTAATCAGCCAGCCAGGAGACGGAACACAACTACTCATTCAAGCGCCAATTAACTCTCTCCCCTGAGAGGAGGTACCACTATGTCCATTCCAATCACAGTATTACTGGTAGATGATCACGAAGTAGTTCGGAGCGGTGTGAGCGCATTTCTTGCCTCCCAGCCCGACTTTGAGGTGATCGGGGAAGCCAAATCTGGTACGGAAGCTGTTAACCTGGCTCAAAAACTTGTCCCTGACGTTGTTTTAATGGACCTNGTGATGGCCAAAATGGATGGGGTGGAAGCCACCCGCCAGGTTAAGNCAGTCAGCCCTAGAACAAAAATTGTGGTCCTGACCTCTTACCATCAGGATGAATACATATTCCCGGCATTACAAGCCGGAGCCATATCTTATATTCTTAAAGATGTAAAAATGGACGAACTTGCTGCCGCCCTCCGCCGCGCAGCCCAGGGAGAAGCCACCTTGCACCCCAAAGTCGCCTCCCGGGTTATTCAAGAGCTCCATGGCGCCAACAGGGAAGAATTAAATCCCTATACCGAGCTCACTGATAGAGAAATGGAAGTACTGAAGCTGATTGCCAAAGGGCAATCCAACAGTGAGATCGCTGAAAGCCTGGTTATCTCGGTCAACACCGTAAAAGGCCATGTCAGTAATATCCTTAGCAAACTTCATCTAGCCGACCGTACTCAGGCAGCTGTTTTTGCCTGGCAGCAGGGCATTGTCAGGCGGTAAATTTGGTGAATAGTAAATAGTAATTAAGTAAGTCGATTAGATTTCAGCGGCAACATAAGTCCAGCGGATGATCTCGATCCATCAAACCTTCAATCGACTTACCCCTTACGAAACTTCATCTTAGGTCCATTTTCCCGCTATACCTTAACAAAAAAGGGTGCCTGTGATTAACACAAGCACCCTCAATCCGCGAAGTGGGTCCGGCAGGACTCGAACCCGAAAGCAATATCAGTAGCCCGTAATCAGTATTCAGTCCGAACCTGTCAGTCACTTAATCTGATTACTGAAAACTGTTTACGTTCTCAAATAGTGCCTTCCATAAACAAATTTGGAATCCTGAGCGACTCAATCTTTAATTGGCTTTGGACCTTTGACAAGAAGGAAAGCAAATATCAACCCAAAAAACACATTTACAGCAGCGTAGATCCAGTAGGCACTCTCTGGTTTTCCTTCTATACCATGTAAAAAGGGGATTAAAGGTGCAGCTGTATTGCTCATAGCATGAAAAAATATCACAACAATTAATTTCTTCCCACTTGAATTATAGAGCCAGGCATAGATAAGCGAGATGCTGGTTGTCATCATCACAAAAGCTAAAAACGAGTATGCGCTGTGCAAATCGCCCGCCATAAACCATAAGGGTAAATGCCAAATACCCCAAATCACACCAATCACCAAACTTGCCGGAATGACCCCGATCTTTTCTTGTAATGGTTCCTGGGCATAACCCCGCCAGCCAAATTCTTCTTGCCCACCACCAATTACCAACATGAGAAAAAAGTAGGGTATCGCTAAAACTATCGGTGCGACAGAAACTTCAGATGGAAACAGCGTTTTGGCAACATCCAGGCCTGCAGCGAGTGCCAAATAATGAACTATCACATGAATTAACAACGGCAGAGCTAATGCGATAATTATATAAATTGGCTTAATGTGAAAGTCAAACGCCCGCCCGAAGAATGACTTTATTCCCTTCCAGCCCCCGTCCCGGGCTATAAGAGTAATAGCTGCAAACAAAGGGGCAAATGCTCCGATGATAACCACAACCATGGAATAACTCGCCACATCAAATGGCAGATCCACCCCTAGTCCATCCAGTACAGAGGGTATCCAGATCAGCCATGAATAGGCAAATGTCAGTAAGAAGAACTTCCAGGGATTTCTGTTATTTTGGTGATCAGTCATCAATATTTTCCTTTTTGTATTTGGCAGAGTTAGCTAAGAATTACTTCCATTTAAAAGCAGTATTTCAGAAAAGTATTATCCCACGCTTAGTGATAAAAATCAGAAATCTAGAATTGGGGGATTGAACTAGCCAACAAAAGATACCCGTGATAAACAAACATCCTTCAAACACACTAAGGGCAGAGGGGCGAACCTGCGACCTGGCTAAAAATGGTAAGTCGTAAATCATAAAATGAAAATCGATTAGAATTCAGCAGCAACATAAGCCCGGCAGGACTTAAACCTGCCCCACGGTGGCTGATAAAGGCTTTATTTCTACTCAACTACATTTTGGATAGTTTATTCCCAACAACAATCAACCTCGCACAATATTGCTGAAATTGATTCTTTGATACGTAAGTGTTATATTCATTATCACAAATACATCAGATTTCAAATAATAACTCTCGCAGTGTTTGCAGGTACTTTGATGATATACGCGTTTTTGAATCATAATATATTCTGGAATCTATCCATTTGAAGATTAGCATGGTTGAGATGGGAGAATTTAAAATATGAAAAGTGTATTGGTATTACAAAGTGACTTCGGTCTGGATGACGGTGCAGTAAGCGCCATGTACGGTGTAGCGAAGGGTGTGGACCGGAACCTTGAAATCCACGACTTAACTCACGGTGTTACTCCGTTCCAGATTCTGGAAGGATCTTACCGCCTGTTTCAAACTGTAAAATTTTGGCCGAAGGGAACAGTGTTTGTATCTGTTGTGGATCCCGGTGTGGGAACTTCCCGGAAGTCTGTGGTCGCTTTGACCACTACCGGTCACTACATTGTGACCCCGAACAATGGCACGCTCACTCACATTAAGCAGAAATACGGCATAAAAGCGATTCGGTTAATCGATGAATCGATTAACCGTCTTGAAGGCTCTGAGGATTCTCATACTTTTCATGGAAGGGATGTATACGCTTATACCGGTGCGCGTCTCGCTTCAGGAGTCATCGATTACGAGGATGTAGGCCCTGAGTTAAAAGTTGAAGATATTATTGAGATGCCAGTTGATGAAGCCGCTGTCTCCGAAGGCAATATTGAAGGGACTGTCGAGGTTCTGGATATCCGTTTCGGTCATCTCTGGACTAACATAAACCAGGAAATGCTTCAAGAGGCGAGCTTCAAACTCGGAGACGAGATCGAGGTTTTAATTTCCTACAGAGATAAGAAGAAATATCACAGTATTGTGCCCTATGCACGTTCCTTCGGGGCGGTTGGCATGTCCGAACCTCTTATCTATGTGAATTCCATGCTTATGGTCGCAGTTGCCCTGCATCAAGGAAATTTCGCAGTGACATACAATATTGGTGCGGGCAATGACTGGAAGATCTCATTCAGAAAGTTTAAGTAACTTATTGTGTGAGAGCCGAACAGGCTGAGATTTACCAGAGAGATGAGACAGGGCTACATACCGGCGATGTTCGTTGACGTAGTTTTGCTTCCCATGCAAATGCCCGGAGTATAC
>JGI24024J18818_10000057_pt1 | contig 29792 bp, 24 predicted proteins | sample Cruoilmetagenom2_FD_18818 | JGI IMG/M metagenome (IMG submission 18818) | reverse complement strand
AAATAGCTAAGTGCTCAAATTCATAAATACGATGACATATTTTTATCTGGACAATAGCCCGTATAAGCTGAAGTCCAAAAGTTTGAAGTTTGAAGTGCCTAAAATGAGCTAAAGTTGAGGAATGCGCTTTCAGCGCGATCAATTATAATTAAAATTGATAGAATACCTTAACTTTTTGGCACTTTAAACTTTTGCATACATAGAATGAATAAACCAAGATATAAATACGTTACCGAATTTAAAAATACATGTACTAAGTTCTTATAATATCTAATTATAATTCATCGGAGGAGCATTATGTCAAAAAAACTTAAAACCATACTCATCATCATCGGTGTCATTTTACTGGTCGGCTTTATGATGTTCGGCAAAATTATCGCCGAGTATAACAGAGTGATTGCCATGGATGAAAATGTTAAAGGAAAATGGGCGCAGGTGGAAAACCAGTTAAAGAGAAGATATGACCTTATCCCCAATCTTGTTGAAGCGGTAAAAGGCTATGCAAAGCATGAAAAAGAACTGTTCGAAAATATCGCCCAAGCCAGAACACAATACTTTCAAGCAAAAGATGTAAAAAACAAGATCAAAGCTTCAAACCAGCTTGAAGGTGTCCTATCAAGGCTTCTTTTACTGCAGGAAAGATACCCGGTTCTCAAGGCCAATGAATCGTTTCTCAAGCTGCAGGACAGTCTGGAGGGGACTGAAAACAGAATTGCCGTGGAACGAAAACGATACAATGAATCTGTTCAGCTTCTGAACACATATATCCGTACATTCTTCGGAAGATTTTATGCAATGTTCGCAGGCGTCTCAAAAGCAGAATACTATGAGGTGCCCGAGGCAGAACAAGCAGTCCCTAAAGTGAAATTTCAGTAACATTTTGATATCCCGGTGGATATTAAAATTGATACAATCGGTTTTAAGAAGGGCGGCCTGTTTAGATCCACACCGCATTTTCCATGGTGCGGAATGGCTCGATGACGCTTTTGGGACCGATAAACAGAAAAATCATTTTCTAAAGATATGACATCCGCAATATTTTACAATTGATCAGAAGCACACTGAAAAGGAGCCTCACGTGACAACCGAAATAACGTATCAGGACAAACCTTGGTTAGCCAATTATGAAAAGGGTGTCCCGGAAAAAATAGACTACGAGGAAATATGCCTGCCTGTGATTCTTGAACGGACGGCCCGCCGGTTTCCAGATAAAATGGCACTGCTCTTTCAGGGATATAAACTTAACTATCGTGAACTCAATGATATGGCAACCCGTTTTGCCGCCATTCTTAATGCCTTTGGTATCCATAAAGGTGATCGTGTCGCCATCCTGCTGCCAAACGTTATCCCCTGTGTCATTGCCTATTACGCCATCTTAAAGATCGGCGGCATAGCGGTTATGAATAATCCGCTGTATTCTGATCGGGAACTTGAACATCAACTCAACGATTCCGGTTCAAAAATTCTCATTACCATAGACCTGTTGGGCAATCGCATGATCGATCTTCGGCCAAAAACAAAAATAAAACAGATTATCTATACTTCTATTGGTGATTATCTCCCTTTTCCCAAGAACCTTTTATTTCCGCTCGTCGCTAAAAAGAAAAACCTGGCTGCAGATGTAAAAGCCGCTGACAATGTTTACAAATGGAAGGATCTTCTTGCGAAAAGCCCGCCCGAGCCACCGGATGTCGGGCTATCCTTTGATGATGTTGCCATGTATCAGTACACCGGCGGCACCACAGGCGTTTCAAAAGGAGCCATGCTCACCCACGGCAACTTGAGCAAGCAGGTTCAACAGTGTGAAGCATGGTTTCCGACATACAACAAAGGTGAAGAAGTCATGCTGGGCGCCCTGCCGATTTTCCATGTCTTCGGACTTTCATGTGCCATGAACTTTGCAATACACATGGGATGGGGGCAGATACTGATTCCAAAACCCCAGCCAAAAGCTCTTCTCGGCGCCATCAGAAAATTCAAACCCACCTTTGCGCCGCTGGTACCGACCATGATCATCGGAATGCTTAACCATCCGGATATCGGTAGGGTTGATATGACTTCCATCAAGGGATGCTTTTCAGCAAGTGCACCGCTTCCGCTGGAAGTTATCCGTGATTTCGAGAACAAGACCGGTGCTGTCATCGTGGAAGCCTATGGCTTGACAGAAACGTCTCCTGGAACGCACGTAAACCCCTTTGCAGATGGAAAGCGGAAAGCCGGAAGTATCGGAGTTCCGATTTCCGACACAGAATGCAGAATTGTAGATCTGAATGACAGACATACAGACGTTCCGGTTGGAGAAACCGGTGAACTGCTTGTTAAAGGCCCACAGGTCATGAAGGGTTACTGGAACAATCCCAAAGAAACGGCCAATGCCCTGATTGACGGCTGGCTCCATACCGGAGATATCGGCAAAATGGATGAAGAGGGTTATTTTTATATTGTCGACCGTAAAAAGGATATGATCATATCCGGCGGCTTTAATGTTTATCCCCGTGATATTGAAGAAGTATTTTACGAAAACCCTAAGGTTCAGGAAGCTACTGCTATTGGGATACCACATCCGACTCGTGGCGAATCGGTCAAAGTCTTTGTTGTGATCAAACAAGGAGAAACTGCCACCCAGGAAGAGCTCATCGAATATTGCGAAGGCAAGATCGCCAAGCATAAGTTTCCATCCGAGGTTGAGTTCAGAAACGAACTGCCTAAAACCAACGTCGGAAAAATTTTGAAAAAGACTCTCAGGAAAGAAGAGATGGCAAAAAGAAAAAACAAATGAAGTTCCTGCCCGCCCCGCAGAGACGGGCGGTGTTGGCCGTTGAGGCGGCGAGAAAGTCTCAGCTCCGCAGTCGTATTTTTGCGCCAGGCACGAAATCCTGCCCCAAAGGTCCGATTGGATTGGAAAGGTATTTTAGCTGCCAAGCATGATAAACTTCCTATATTATAGGGGGATTCCCCTATAAAAATAAGGCATCCACCCTATGGACAAATTCTCCTGAATATGAAAGCATTTCATATACATTCGACGTCTGCCCTGCATCAATGCATATACTGAAACATCGTTTTCTGCTGCCCGAATTTACGATTATTTTTTCATCCCCGAATATAAATTGGTTTCGATCCGTCACTTCAACCAATTACTCGGGAGCTTATTAACACTCCGACATTGAGCAAATTCCATTAAGGCGGTTTTTCCATGAAGAAATACCTCAAAATGTGCAGATCTTGCTCTTAACAGGACCGTACATGTTCTGTTAAGAGCAAAATCATCTCAACCCATCAAAAAGGTCGATCTCGAAAATAGACTTTTGATTCCGTGATGATGCTTACGGTATCAAGCCGTTTCCAATCATCGGGTTCGTGGGAACCCGGAGCGAAAGGAGGGAGCTATGTATATCCAGCAGGCAGATCTTTTTTGGGGTATGAAACGGGATTTCATAAAGGAATTTATGGATATCGCTGAAAAAGAATCCTATAAAAAAGGACATTTTATTTTTCACAAGGGAGATCCTTCGACTTACTTCTATATTTTAATCAAAGGACGTGTCAAACTGAGCCTTGGCGACGCAGGGGGGGTGACGTACACGGTCGATCATGCCGGCGAGGCTTTTGGATGGTCCAGTCTCATCGATCGGGATGTCTATTCTGCATCTGGAGAATGTTTGGAAGAGACAATACTTCAAAAATTTGACAAGAACAAGGTGCATTCGATTCTGGATAAAGATCCGGTCAATGGGCTCATCTTCTTTAAACGCTTTGCAGGAACCATCGGAAACCGTTTGCTTTGGAGCTATAATATGCTCACAGCATCTTCTCAAGCGAGAATTTCCTCTTCTTCGGGAACAGGGCAGATTCAAAGATCCGAAGCCATTGTCTGAAAATGTCATCTGAACTGCAATCGCGAGCGCATTCCCCACAGCTTGCTGAGGGGATGAACGCTTTTTGTTAAAAGGGTCAAAACGATTTCACGCTGAGGCTTTGAAACCAGTTTTAGTTCATTTTTCATTAAGCCCGTGGGCATCAAAGAAACTACCAATTTTCGATGAGCGCGGATCTCTCACCTGCTGGAACGGTAGGAAATCCGGGCTTATCGTCTTTTTTAACCCCATCTCTCACAATAATCCATAAGATACCATCCATAAAATATTCGTTTTATCGGGAACGGATACGGTGTATTAGCCCTTGACGATTTCGTATAATTTACTATGATTCATCAGGCTTAATCCCTCAACTATGGAGTCGCTGCATGAAATCACACCATGATATATCAAGGATGTATATTAACGGACGGTGGGTCGGCGCAAATAGCCATGCAACCTTTCCCGTCTACAATCCGTCAAACGGCGAAAAAATCGGAGACGTTGCAGATGGAAACCGTGACGATGCCCAAAAGGCCATCCATGCCGCCCAGGAGGCCTTCGGCCTCTGGTCTGGCCGAACCGCCTATGCGCGTTCAAAATATCTTCACAAGGCATATCAGGTGATGATGGACAGCAAAGAACACTTGGCGCGGGTGATGACCCAAGAGCAGGGCAAGCCCCTGAAAGCCTCCAGAGGAGAAATTCAGTACGGTGCAGATTTTTTGCTCTGGTATGCAGAAGAGGCAAAACGGATTTACGGGGAAACGATCCCGGCACCCCGTTCCGACCAGCGTTTTATCGTGTTGCGTCAGCCGGTGGGCGTCGTAGCGGCCATTACACCCTGGAACTATCCCATGTCCATGATTACACGTAAAGTGGCCCCGGCTTTGGCTGCAGGCTGCACCATCGTGTTGAAACCAGCGGAGGCCACCCCCTTATGCGCCATCGAAATTTTCAAAATTTTTGAAAAAGCAGGAATCCCTGCCGGCGTTGTCAATCTCGTCACTGCTTTAAATCCCGCCCCGATCGGTGAGGTTTTTGCCACACACCCGATGATCCGAAAGATTACCTTCACAGGATCTACCCAAGTGGGTAAGATCCTGGCCAAAAAAGCAGCGGATCAGGTTAAACATGTTTCCCTTGAACTCGGCGGTCATGCGCCGTTTATTGTTTTCGAGGATTCCGACCCGGTATATGCTGCCAAGGGTGCCGTGTTGGTCAAATTTCTCAATACCGGACAAGCCTGCATCAGTCCCAACAGAATCTTTGTGCATCAAAGCATCATCGAACCGTTTATTGAGGAATTCAAAAGCCGGGTGTCCAAAATGCTTGCGGGCAGCGGTTTTGAAGACGGCGTGAGCATTGGGCCGCTGGTTAACGATGCCGCCATTCAAAAGGTAGAACGGCAGGTGAGGGATGCAGTGGACCAGGGTGCAACACTGATTTGCGGCGGCCAGAGGCTGAAGGATAACGATCTTGATAAAGGCTTTTTTTACGCACCGACGCTTCTGGGTGGTGTAACCCCGAACATGCTGATTTATCGAGAAGAGACCTTTGGCCCCGTAGCCCCTGTTATTACATTTAATACGGATGAAGAGGTTCTGGAAATGGCCAATGATACCAACTACGGCCTCGCTGCATATGTCTATACCCGCAGCCTTTCCCGCGCCATGCGCATGTTCGAAGGTCTACGGTTCGGCATCGTCGGCATTAACGATATTAATCCAACAGCTGCGGCAGCTCCTTTTGGCGGCATGAAGGAGAGCGGTCTGGGACGCGAAGGCGGGCGCGATGGTATTACCGAATACCTTGAGACCAAGCTGGGCGGCTTCTCGATTTGAAAGGTGGATAACAGATGCGTGAAACAGAACATCGGTTAAAGACACGGCACAAATTTCTCGATTTCCTTTACTGGAACCTGGTTGTTTCCGTACCGTTGATTACAGCGTGTATCGCCATCGGAAAAAATTCAGTTTTAGGGTTAATTTTATATCTCACCGCCTGTATCTTGCTTGCAACAGTCCTATTCAAATTTTACTGCACCCATTGCCCCCATTACATTCAAAGCGCCAAAACGTTAAAGTGTATGTTTTTTTGGGGGATCCCTAAGTTTTTTATGCCGGAACCCGGCCCTTTAAGCTTTCTTGACAAGGCTGTGGCCCTGTTTGCGATGCTCATTATTATACTGCTTCCCCTTTACTGGCTGTTGTTAGCGCCGGACTTGCTGATAATCTACGTGCTATCTATGGGAGTTACGGGTTCAACTTTAAAAAGATATGAATGCAGACGATGCACCTATTTTCAATGTCCGTCAAATAGTGTGCCGGAAGATTTACGCCCCTAACACTATATCAGTTTATGGGTCATCAGAACTTTCATGGCCCCCCGGCTGGATGAGCTCTGATTTTATCCGCCCAACGTACTGATGAACAAGAATAGCTTTCCGGGTGCCCATCTGTTCATGTACTTCTTATAAAATACCCGACTTTATAAACCGGCTTCGGCTTCCACTTCAGCCGCTATCCCCGTCCAGTCGTAATTGGACCGCCCATGGGCAATCGCCGCTGCAAAACGATCTTCCAATACCCGGACAAAACGCATCGGTGTATGGCTGTCCGTAGCGGTTTCTGCGATCAACCTGACATCCTTTTGCCCCAAATGTAGTTTGAACATCGGTTCCATATATTTTTTTTCGATGATCTGCCGTCCATAATTCTGGTAGATGGGACATGCAAACAGCGTACTCCCGACAGCTTCAAGAAGGCTATTCGGGTCAGCGCCATTTTTGGAAACAAAAGTAAATGCTTCAGCCAAAGCCTCGATGGCCGAGGCAATCAGGAAGTTGGCAGCCAATTTGTTAAGATTGGCATCTGCCGGATTGGTTCCGAAATCAAAAACCTTCATGCTTATGGCCTCTAACAACGGTTTAGCCCTCGCTTTGGCCGCTGCTTCACCGGCAATGAAATAAGATTGATTTTTCCCCTGCACGGCGTCGAGCCGTCCCATTACGGGCGCTGCGATATAATAGCCGCCGAATTTAGATTGTTGTTGGGCCAGCCGTGCAGCGGTCTTGGGCAAAATTGTACTCATCGAAATATGAATTCCATCTTGGCCCAGGCATTCGGCCAACTCTCCGTTTTCACCGACCAAATCGGATGGATATTTTGAAACCAAAAAAACATTGAAATGCCGAAACAACCTCCAAGGGTTGAATAACATCAAGCCTATCAATAACTTGACTTTGCACAAAAACATCTATAATTGGGCCTTTAATAAAGGCTTTCAATTATGGGCGGGCGGGGTTCGTTCTTTGGGGAATATCCATTTGTCTTAAGTGAGAGCCTGAATTTTTCCAGCGCTGCAAAAGCTCTCTATGACTCGATGTCGGGGCAAGTGAACCGGTCAAATTCCTCCCAGAAAATCGATCGGACGGCATCTGTCTCTCTGAGAATTTCATGACGCGCCCCTGGAATCTCCATATAGCTACAATTTGGGAGCAAAGAACAGATTTTCTTTTGAGCCTTGGTGGATACGATGCGGTCCTCACCGGCACTGATTATCAGAATCGGTGTTGTAATCTTTTTGGCAAACCCGGGTTCATGGAGAATGTCTGTCGATTTTATGGCCGCTGATAGCCATCCGTACGTCACGCCCCCAAGAGCAAGGTCCGGATGTTCCAAGATTGTTTTAGCTGTTGCCATAAACCGCGCAGGGTCTGATGTGAGGGTGTTGCCTTCAAATTTTTCATCCGTATTGTCCCCTGATCCAAAGGTATATGCATGATTAAATCCGGTTTTATTTGCAACCCGGGAAATAAACCTTGCACACCATCGGGTCAATGAAGACATGAAAATATCTACCATCGGCGCTGTCAAGACCATCCTATCTGCCATTCCGGGGTGATCGTGAATAAAACGGAGTGCAATATGACTGCCCATGGAATGGGCAAGAATGATCAGCGGATCAATGGCTTGCGGCATAACGATATTGCTGACGAACATTTTCAAATCATTCAAGTAAACGTCGAAATCCTCGATAAACCCCTTATGTCTATCCGCCAGCATCCGTGTTGAAAGACCCTGGCCGCGCCAGTCCAAACTGTACACATCAAAACCTCTTTCAATCAGCTCGCCGATGGTTTCTGTATATTTTTCCATGAATTCTCTTCGGCCGTTGAGCAAAAGGATCGATCCTCGCCTTCGTTCTTTTTGGCAGCGCCATATGCCATATCGGACCGCGCTCTTATCCGGCGTCTTCATAAAATCATGCGATGTAAGCATCCCGGATTTAGCGCTTGAAATATTCGGAACCATAACAAAAATACCTATAAATTGAAGCTCCCCGACGCAAACGGTCGGCATATTTAAAAAACATAACAAAAAGGTGCATCTACCATAATCGCCTAACTTTAAATTTTTGGCTGCTTGGGTTCATGTATATCCGCACCGTATCTAACGCATTTTTGGTTCCCAACCCGATTGTCCTTGACATGACATCGACTTGGACATAATGCTACCCTAAATGCCCATATTTAAGGCAATTGATATTCTGGAAGATAGTATTTATTGTTATTATTGCTCAACATGTCAACACTGAACTTCCCAAACGGCTCGGAACACCGAATGAGGGGTCTTGAAACGGCTTCCGGGACTGTTAACGTCGACCTTTGTTACTGGGGAAAAAATGGCAAAACACACGCACAATCATGTGGAAACTTATGACGGTCTCGTTGGGCTTGGTTTAGATCGTGAAACCGATGAAAATACAGTCATCTTTTATCTTCAGAAATTTTCAGACGACACGCTCATGAAAGAATTGGTCAAGCGGATGACAGATGAAGAACTGGATGAGACATTTTCTCTGCTGACTCGCTTACTTAAAAAATATTTGACCGATTCTGAGTATCACAGACTTTTTCTAAAAGATAATCATCCATAGCGGCTCATTGGTAACATATTGATTTTATGGCTTAATTTTTTACATTCCGCCAATAAGGCACCCGGGCTCGGAGAAAGAACAGTCAATACATCTATGGTGTCCGCGTGCGGTTGTGGCAAATATTTCTGGTTCCGGTTTGTCCGGATTGGGAGTTAACACAATGTTCACAGAAAAACAGTTGGAAAAGTATGCAGATGTTCTCTTGTGGGGACTTAAAACAGCCAGATCCCGTAAATTCAAAAAAAACGACGTTGTGCTGATCCGTTATAATATGGCGGCCATCCGCCTTGCAGAAATTCTCTTCGCTAACCTCCTGGATATGGGAATACATCCGGTTCAACGGATAAATCCGAGTGTTGATATGGAGAAATCCTTTTTTGAACGTTCGAACACCCGGCAGATTCTCTTCCAGACCCCCGGTGAAAAGGAGCTTTTTAAGCATCTAAACGGCAGCATTTTTCTCCATGCACCGGAATCAATAACTCATTTGAGCCATATAGATCCCAAAAAGATCGGGAAAGCCGCTGTCGCTAGAAAGTACCTGCGCGATATTCTTGACCACCGGGATCAAGCCGGTGATTTCGGCTGGACCCTTTGCACGTTTCCCACCAAGGAACAAGCCAGACATGCCAGACTTTCCATGAAGGCCTACACGGATCAGATTGTAAAAGCCTGCTTCCTAAACAGATCTTCCCCGGTCTCCCATTGGCAAACGATTTATAAAAACGCAACATCCGTAAAGCGGTGGCTGAACAGAATGAAAGTGAATTTCTATCATATTGAATCCGAAAATATAGACCTTGCCATAACCCCTGGTGAGAAAAGGAAATGGATCGGCATCTCCGGCCACAACATCCCAAGTTTTGAGTTGTTTCTTTCACCGGACTGGAGAGGAACCCGGGGGACATACTTTGCAAATCAGCCTTCATTCCGGAGCGGAAATTATGTAAAGGGGGTAAGACTCGAATTTAAGAAAGGTGGCGTGGTTAAAATCCAGGCACAACAGGGTGAAAATTTTGTTGTCAAGCAGCTCTCTATGGATAAAGGGGCCAATAAGCTGGGTGAATTTTCCCTCACAGACAAAAGATTTTCCAGGATTAGCACCTTTATGGCAAATACGCTATTTGATGAAAATTACGGTGGAGAATACGGTAACTGCCATGTGGCGCTGGGATCTTCCTATGCCGATACGTATCACGGAAATCCAAAAGAATTGACCAGAGAAAAAAAGAAAAACCTCGGGTTCAACGATTCAGCGTTGCACTGGGACCTTGTCAATACTGAAAAGAAAAGGGTTGTCGCCCATCTTGCATCCGGTAAAAAAGTTACCATCTATGAAAACGGCAAATTTACGATGTAATATTTCGAAAATTCTTTTTTTTGAGCCCCGGCGTCGTGTTTATAAAATACTTTGGTGATTTTATATCTTGTATTTCCCGAAATCTTCAGGTGAAAGATTTTCAAGATATTCCGCCCATTTTTTCCCTTCTTCGCTTTTGTTTAATACTTCGTAATCACCTTCAACCATAAGAGATTGGTCAAAAATCTTATCCGCCACATAAATCGGAGCGTCAAAACGAAGTGCAATGGCAATGGCATCGCTTGGACGGGCATCTATGTTAAAACTTTTTTCTTCAGATACGAAATATATTTTGGCGTAAAAGGTATTGTCCTTAAGATCGCACACTTCGACCTTCGAAACCGCCATATCCACATTTTCGACGAAATTCTTGAAAAGATCATGGGTCATGGGACGGTCGAACTTGATGTTTCTAAGTGCTGAAGCTATGGATGTAGCTTCGAGCAAGCCGATCCATATGGGAACCGCCTGATCACCTTTTACAGACTTTAAGATAAGAATCGGCGTATTCGACGTCGGATCTATCGCCATACTCGCTACGTTTACTTCATGCAACATAACTCTCATCTCCTCTCAAACCAAAAGAAATTGGTTCTGCGCTAACCGGTTCGCCCCAGAGTGAATGGGAAAATGCTTTCAAAATTCTGACATTCACAACCTGCCCTGGAACAATATCATTATACGCAATATCCCCATTACTCCGATTAAAATTTACGATCTTGTTTGTGGATGTACGACCGGTCCACTGGACATCTGGGTGTCGGTTCGGTGTGTCCATCCGGGTTTGCTTCCGGCTTACACCTTCCACAAGGATCGATTGTATGGAGCCTTCTAACGCTTTGTTTTTCTGGGTTGTATAACGATCTTGCAGATCCAGAACCTGCTGCAGTCTCTCTTTCTTTTCCTGTTCAGAGATCTTGTTCAAAAATCGGGCGGCCGCCGCGTTTGGACGGTCAGAATATTTAAACGCAAACAGCCCATCAAATTCAACAGTTTGAATCAAATCAAGGGTTTCTTCAAAATCTGTCTTTGTCTCCCCCGGAAAACCCACAATAATATCAGATGTGATGGAAATCTCAGGACAAGAGTGGCGCAGTTTATCGACTTTTTCAATATATATTCCCCGGGTATACTTTCGGTTCATGTTTTTTAGAACCCTGTTTGAACCCGACTGTATCGGCAGATGTATATGATTGCATAATTTCTCAAGGCCCTTAAAAGTAGAAATAAGATTTTCTGAAAGATCTTTGGGATGTGACGTCGTAAACCTGATTCTCAACAGCCCGTCAACGTCGTTGACCCGCCGCAAAAGTTCAGGAAACGTGCAGAGACCTTCCTTTTTACCGTAGCTGTTCACGTTCTGACCGAGCAGGGTCACCTCCCGCACACCGGATTCAACAAGACATCGGATTTCTTGAACAATAATTTCTGGATCCCTGCTGGTTTCCCTCCCCCGAACATACGGAACCACGCAGTAGGTGCAATAATTATCACACCCTTGCATGATGGTCACAAAGGCCGTTGTCTTTCCCCTGTTATGTCCCTGTTTGACAAAATCCAATTCTTCAATCTTTTCCGACATTTCAACGTCGACAACTCGGCATCTTTTGGACTCGACGGTCTTGACGATATCCGGCAGACGACCGATGGCATTTGTCCCGAAAACAAGATCAAGATGCGGTACACGCGCCAGAATTTTTGAACCTTCCTGTTGGGCCACACAACCGCCGACCCCGATCATAAGGGCAGGTTTTTTCCTTTTCAATCCGGCCAACCGACCTAAAAAGCTATACACTTTCTGCTCGGCCTTTTCCCTGATGGCACACGTGTTAACAATGATCAGATCCGCCTTTTCTATGGAAGACGTCATTTTGTATTGTAACGACTTTAATCCGTTGGCTATCTGTTCGGAGTCATACACATTCATCTGACAGCCGATGGTATTTATGTATAAGTTCTTTTTCATCTATTCTCTGAAGTCTCCACACTTGCATCTTCAATAATAAAACTCTTTTTGAGATCCTGCAAAATAATTTCTACATCTTCCGCACATCCCGGAGGAATATGGAGCCGCACAACACCCAAATCAGAATTGACGGTTGTTAAGGATGCGATGCCGTCGTACGCCTCTAAAATAAATTTTAAAAAACAGATCTCTCTACGATCAATTCGAAGGTATTTTTTTATAGTATCCAAAATCAAAGATTGTTTATTGTGTTCAAGCTATATCAAGCTATACCATCGTTTCACGATGCCATATAACACCTGTCCCCGTGGCGCGTGATTTCGAGGCGGCAGGGCCTTTCGCCGCTCTAAAATAAAGCACATAACTATGCCATTATACGGTAATTTTAAGGATCATCGCCGCTGCTATTTTTAAGTACCATTATATCCATTATCTTAGCAATAAAAAAGTCCCGACGGAAAAGAACATCGTTCGCTTCCCTCACCATCGGTACGGTGGAATAATGGGTTTGGGGAAAATTCTCTTGATGGATATTTCAAAGGAGAAGGGAGTTTTCTTCATTAAATTGGTCCATGGATAATGCATTCTTTTAATTGATATTTCGACATTTCTTTATTCCTTCTCTGAAATGTAAATTTAAAATTAATAAATTATTTTTATTGAATCCGTTATAGAATTTCTGAGACGTTGATTTGGGATCGGGTGTTGTCCAAATTATAAATTTAAGATATATGACCTGTTAATGGAAAAAGCATGGCAAATATTAGAGCCTGATATTCATTTGGCAGAAAAACTGTGCAGGATTCTAAAATGCCATCCGGCCATTGCTTCAATTCTGGTCAATCGAAATATTTTTTCCTCGGAAGATGCCTCAAACTTTTTCAACTCGTCACTCCGCCATTTGAGCCCGCCCTTCGCCATAAAGGATATGGATACTGCGGTTGAACGCATTTTAACCGGCATAATGCATAAAGAAAAAATCTTGATCTTTGGCGATTATGATGTTGACGGAATTACGGCCACAACGATCCTTCTGGAATTTTTACGTTCGGTGGGCGTCCAGGTGTCATACTATATTCCCCACAGAATAAACGAAGGCTTCGGCCTGAAGAAAAATCATATTTCAGACCATGCATTGCCAAATGGAATAAACCTCATTATCACCGTGGACTGCGGTTCCGACAGCCACGAAGCGGTGGAGGCTGGCCGGAAGACAGGAATTGATGTCATTATTACCGACCACCATATTATATCGGACATAATACCCCCTGCTGTTGCTGTTGTGAATCCCAAACGACGTGACTGCCCATCCGGTTTTCATGATCTTGCCGGCGTTGGGGTGGCCCTTTATCTCCTTATTTGTCTTCGAAAAAAACTGCGTGAAATAAATTTTTGGCAGGACCGTCCGGAACCCAATCTAAAAAGTTACTGCGATCTTGTCGCCCTCGGCACCTTGGCCGACATAGTTCCACTGACCAGTGAAAATCGAATACTTGCCAGGACAGGGCTGGATGTAATTCGTCGAACGCATCGACCCGGCTTAAAGGCACTGATGGAAATCTGTAAAACCAACAAACACGCCGTCGATACGGATGATATTGTTTTCGGCTTGGCACCCCGTTTAAACTCGGCAGGGAGGATGGACCACGCTTCAACCTCACTTGAACTTCTCACCGCCAGAGATGACAAGACAGCAAAGAACCTTGCAAATTCACTCAACCATATGAACCAGAATCGACGCCGCATCGAAAATGAAATTCTTATCCAGGTGCATGACCATTTAAAGAAAAATCCGCACCTGCTCCGAAAAAGCACCCTGGTCTTGGCTCAGGAAGGATGGCACTTGGGAGTTCTGGGTATTGTCGCATCAAGAATTGCAAAGAAATATTTTCGCCCTGTTGTGCTGATCACCACGGCAGACGGTATCGGGAGAGGATCCGCCAGAAGCATTCCGGGTGTAAATTTATATAAAGGGTTGTCAGCTTGCGCAAATGATATTGAAAACTTTGGGGGCCATGCCATGGCGGCAGGTCTAAAAATAAAAGCCAAAAATATCGAAAAATTCGAAATGAACTTTGAAAATACCATATGCCGCATGGCCAAGCCGGATGATTTTATACCGAAAATTATCATCGACTGCGTGCTTGATTTTGAAGACATCTCAGACAAACTCATCGACGAACTGGAATTTTTAAAACCTTTTGGGATGGGCAATAACGAACCACTTTTTATGGCCCGGAATATCGATGTTGTGTCTTCAAGAATGGTCGGCAATAATCACAGACGCATGGTTTTACGTCAGGGGGAGGAAAGAACAGAAAAAATGTTTAATTCGATTCACTTCAACGTTGATCCGGGCACCCCTTTAAAGGAAAATTTTGATCAAATTGCCTTTCGACTTCGCTGGAACCGCTGGAACGGCAGGAAAACCGCCCAACTTGTTATTGAAGAGACTTAACATTGGCAGAGTAAAATATTTCTCTTGCAATAGACTATTCCCGGCATTATTATTGCTACAAGAATAATAAATTAAAATATCGGATACAAATTAAAGGTGAAATATTATGGGGAAAGTATTTCGGCCAAGCAGTGGCGAAGCAAAAATACTGTCAAGAATCGAGTCTTCAAAAGAATATGCCCGAAGAAAGGGCATTGAAAGAGCCAGAGGCCATATCGAACCGCTTTCTAATGCCATTGCCATGAAGCTTGTCGAGAGCAACCTGGTGGAAACTACGAATAAAAATATACTCGAAGAACAGATAACACAGTGTATAAAAAATTTGAGCTATGGTGAAGACTTTGATATCGACTATAAGATTGCGCCATTTAGACATATCATACCCAATCCAAATATTGTCAGTCTTTATGTTACAGCTTTTGTAATAGAGAACCTTATTAATCATAAAGTTGTGGTCGATATTTTTGGCTCGGACGAAGAAATATATCTTTGCATAAACCGACAGGTTGCAAAATTCCTGGCCTAACCATGCGCCCTTCCTTCCTCCCCCGGTTGGTGAACGGACCTTTTGATGATCCCGGACTATTCATCCCCTTTCTTTTTGAAAAACGTGCCATCGTATTTGATCTGGGAGATATTCATTCACTTTCAGCCAAAGAGATTCTCAAGGCCAGCCACGTTTTTATTACCCATACGCATATGGATCATTTTATTGGGTTTGACCGGCTGCTTCGCCTTTTCCTTGGCCGAGACCAACATCTTTTCATCTACGGCCCTGAAGGTTTTTTGAAAAATGTCGAGGGTAAGCTTGCCGCGTATTCGTGGGACCTTGTTAAGAACTACAGCAATCTTTTTGCGTTGCATGTTTCCGAAGTGCATGCCGACCATCTGTTTACCAGAGAATACATCTGCCACAACGGATTCATCCCCACTTCAAAGGTTGTCAAACACCCCTTTAAAGGTCTTTTGCATCAAGAACCCGCTTTGTCTATTTTTACCGAAATTCTCGATCACAGTATTCCCTGTCTCGGATTTGCCATCAAGGAAAGATTCCATGTGAATATAATAAAAGACCGAGTTTCTGATCTCGAGCTCGAGATCGGCCCCTGGCTGAAGGAGTTTAAGGAAGCCCTGTTTAACAATCAAGATGCCGATTCTCAATTCGTGGTCGGTTATGGCAAGAAAAATAAAAGAAAAAAAAGTTTTGTCCTGGGTGATCTGGCCAATCAGATTGCCCTGATAACCCCGGGGCAGAAGGTCTCATATATAGCGGATGTTGCCTACAGCAAATCGAATGTGGGAAAAATTGTTGAACTGGTTAAAGATTCTGACCATCTATTCATTGAAGCGGCTTTTCTTGAAAAAGACCGGGCTGTTGCCGAAAAAAAATGCCATCTGACCGCGTGGCAGGCCGGCAGTATCGCAGGCAAGGCCCGGGTAAAGCAGATGACACCGTTTCATTTCTCACCCAGATATCAGGGGCAGACGCACATTTTGCAAAAAGAAGCAATGGATGCCTATTATGATACTTTGAATCAATAAAGAGATGACTCAAGTTTCGCATCCTTTAACTCAGGCTGAAGCCTTATTTTGCCAAGCCGATCAACAAGGTTATTTCGATCATTACCATCCTTAAAAATCTCTCTAAGTTCAATACCATGTCAAATTATGTGGTGCAGCGTGTGCTCCGGCCACGTCTATCCTTGCTTTTCCCGGCATAATAACAGCTTGAAGCAAAAGTGACGCCAGAAGAAAAGATAAATTGTACGATCGTCCTAAAGCGCTCGCCTGGGAATTCTGATAAATTCTCTTATCAAAGGATTGGGTGAGGCTGTGATCGGTCGCTGAAAACGCAGTTTTTGTGATGCAATATTTTCGGGCGGTGCCCATGATGGTATCTCAAGTCACAGCTCATCAGCCTGAATAAGATTTCTTTGTCATTACAAATTGCAGCGTTTATGACATCAGGCAAAAAATAATTTTCTAACCATGCCGCTCCCAACATGGGGCCAAAGAATGCGATAATTATTTCTCTCGTAACGGATTCGACCAGCAACAATAGATTTGTGAATGTCTGCTTTTGTGGCTAAGTCTATAATATCTTTTAGCTTGCCTGTATTGCGGGCCGGATGATTTTTCCATAATTGGCTTGGTATCAGGGATTTCTTGGCCAACTCATCCGCTTCATTCTCTATTTCATTTTGAGGCTCTATTAAATCGAGGTCATCTATAATACATTGACCTTCTACACTGTGTGCATGGCCCAATACTAAATGAGCTAATTCATGCGCAAGCGTAAACCAAAAATTATCAAGCCTGTCATATCTTAGGCTCAGCGCTATGATTGGCTCGCCTCTTTTATTTATCAAGGCAGCCCCATCTAAATATGTTCGCTTGAAATGAGGAACAGCGACCAACTTTATGCCTTTATTCTGGAGAAATTCCTTAGCTCTTAGCGGCCCATCCTTTAATCCACTTAAATAAACCACCTTGACGATAAAGTTTTCATCCAGGATATTCTGATTGAATTTTACTCCAGTCTCAAATGTTTCTGCTTGCGCTAAAACACCTAATATCCATGCATCTACTGAATAGGGATCGTCCTTTTCGTTACGTCTGGCACCCTGGCGCAAGCATGCACGGTTCTGATCCGTTAAATAAATATCAGCACAAGCCTGAGAAGCAAGCTCTCGCATAATCTCTTCAGCTTGAGTTTTAGGATCAAGCCCCGTTACCCAACCACGATTAACTATTTCCGTAACGGGGAAGCTGTCCCACTTGACACCTTCCCCATCAAGAGGGAAATCCATTCCATCCATAATCAATATTTCTGCAGGGATACTTAAATGAGTATGTAATGATCGAATCATTGATAAAGAAAGAGTCCTCTTTCCCCTCAAAATCTCGGAGACCTTTGACCGGCTACCAATGTAAGGCACCAGATCGGCCTGTTTCATGCCTCTTTGATCCATAACAAAGCTAATAGCCTCAATAGGAGTTGGGGGAGGAACGGGATGGTTCTCTTTTTCGTATACCCTAACCAATGTGAGCAGGACATCGAGTTCATCCCCTTCGGGAGTACCTGACTCAGCACCCCAGAGCGTTTCAATGCGCTCAATAGCCTCATCGTATGCTTGCTCTGAATTAACAGGGCGGATATTCATGTTGCACCTCCGAAGGATTTATTTTGTCATAGTCTTTATGCCGGCCAAACCATTTGACAAATATAATCTGGCGGCCGAAATCAACAGCGGTTATTAGCCTAAAATGATTCCCTTTAATGTTAAATATAACTCGATCCGGTTGGACAAAGTCCGCAGACCCAACCATATTTTTCAATTCTGGAAAATGTTTAAACTCATTCCCTTCTATGAGAGCCACCCACGCCTTTAGTGGGCCATCTGCTTCAGGGTAACACTCCCTGTACGCATTAATTGTCTTGGTCGTGAAAACTCTCATATAGACAACATATATTCCCGTTTTGGGAATGTCAACAATTTTCCCATAATGGGAACATATTATTTCAAATAGGATTTTAATTGTGTGACTGGTAAATTGAAGAGTAAACCCAAGGTATTCATGTTATAAATATGGTCTTACAGATCGTTTGAATTTATTCAGTTTTGATGATAGGTTAGAGTATCCATCAGTTCTCACAATAAATAAAAAATAATGGAGGTTATATCAAATGGATAAGATCAACCTGGGATCAACTATCCCCGCGTACCCCATGCCTGTTTCCCTTGTGGGAACCCATGTGAACGGCAAGCCGAACTTTTTGGCCGTTGCCTGGTTTACAATGGCCAGCTATAAACCACCAAGGATTTCCATTTCCCTCGGGAAAGGCCATTTCAGCAATCCTGGAATTAAAGAGAATAAAACCTTCAGTGTTTGCCTGCCTTCAGAGGATATGGTGGAAATAACCGATTATTGCGGAATTGTATCGGGTAAAAAAGATGACAAATCGGGAATCTTTGATCTTTTCTATGGAGAGCTGAAAACAGCCCCAATGATCAAAGACTGTCCTTTAAACATGGAATGTAAGCTGATGGAAATCGTGGAGAGCGGTTTAAATGAAATCTTTATAGGCGAAATCGTGGGAACCTACACAGAAGAAAGATTTTTGACTGATGGTAAAATGGATTTTAGAAAAATGAAGCCCCTGATACTCTCACAACCAGACACCTCCTATTGGAGCCTTGGGGAGCCGGTGGCCAGGGCATGGAGCATAGGTAAAAGATACAAAGCCAAACTCAAGTAGCACCCTTAGCAAGAAGAAAGCCAACACTCGAATAACTCAATAGACTTGGGTGCCCCTAAGTTTCTAAAGTTCATGAATATAAACAAAAATCACCACAGGATTTGATCGTTCCAGATATCTCTCCAGCCCCTCCGGATATCAGCTAACCAGCCAGAAGTTGACAATATCATCCGCCTCAAAAATCTCAAATATGTCTGACTACGGCCTGACAAGGAGATAAAATACAGATAGGTGATTTCAGCTCTTTTTCAAATAGAACGCTTTTATTTTCTCTACAACATACTCTAACTGGGCATCTGAAAGTTCAGGATATATCGGTAGGGCCAGAGTGTGTAAGGCTGCATGCTCGGCAACGGAAAAATCGCCTGTTTTGTAATTCAGATGGGAAAAACATTTTTGAAGATGCATGGGAACCGGATAATAAATTTCCGTACCGATGCCGGCATCATTTAAAAACCGGCGGAGGTCATCTCGTTTTCTCTTCACCCGTATCACAAACTGATTGTATATGTGGCGGTCTTCTTTTTCAACCGGAAGCTCAACCACATCTGAAAGACCTGCACTTTTAAAAAGAGCTCTGTATTTATGTGCGTTTTCCTGGCGGGCTTTTGTCCAGATGTCCAGATACTTCAACTTTACGGAAACAACAGCCGCCTGAAACGCATCCAGTCGGAAGTTTCCTCCGATCAATGAATGATAATACTTGGGGTGGGAACCATGTCCCCGGAGCATTCTTAATTTTTCATATAGTTTTTCCGAACCCGTTGTTACGATTCCGCCGTCTCCGAAAGCACCCAGGTTTTTAGAAGGAAAAAAGGAAAAACAGCCCAAATCGCCCATGGATCCTGCCCGCTTTCCCTTGTATTCGGCCCCGATGGCCTGGGCAGCATCTTCAATAACAACAAGATTGTAATCTTTGCATATCTTTAGAATGGGGTCCATGTCCGCACATTGGCCATACAGATGAACCGGAACGACGCCTTTCAGTCTCGCCAGTTCTGCGCGGGGCATGGCATCTATGGTTCGTTCCAGACCTTCTGGAGACATATTATATGTTTCAGGATCAATGTCCACAAAGATCGGCCTGGCGCCGACACGAGATATGGAACCTACCGTAGCAAAAAAAGTGTGCGGAACGGTTATCACGGTGTTTTGGCTGTCGATATCCGACGCCATCAGTGAAATCAATAGGGCATCTGTTCCGGATGAAACGCCAACGGCATACTTGGAAAAGCAATAATCGGCAATCTCTTTCTCAAGGGACTCAACCCTAGGCCCCAGGATAAAATATTGGCTTTCAAAAACTTCATGCGCGGCCTTAAGTATCTCGTCTTTTATAACGCTATATTGACCTTTTAAGTCGAGCAGAGGGACTTTCATTGTGTTATCAAATATCCTTGTTGTTTTGTTGGTGCGCCTTCCGGGTTTGACACTATTTAGAAACGGATTGTCCGGATGTGAAAATTTTGTAAGGGATAAAATTTGCCAATATCACCTTGAACCATTTGCAGGGATTTCTTTCATCTCCTGCTTCTCCGGCTCCCATTATAACCGTTTGAGTCTGATGAAAATTCAGTAGGTTCACAGATGGTTTCAGCAGCACTATATCCGAGAAGCCGATTCACTTCACGGATTAATGACGAACCGGCCTTTAATTTCGTTGCGTCAGACAGGGCAATAATCGTCTCTGTTTTTTCAGGATCCAGCAGATGAACGTAACCTCGACAGGAACCCGGATATCTTTTAAATACACTTTTTAATTTTTCAAGTAATGCTTTGTCTGTGCGGGTAATGTCAAGATTAAAATGGATGCTGGTTGACCATGTCTCCTCGGCTTTATCCATGGGAATCAGCGTATCTGCCAATATCTTAACCGAGTTTTCATCCTTTTGCAGATGTCCTCGAACCAAGATGGAACTGTCGTCTGTTAAAAGATCGTAAACTTTGGCATAAAGAGTAGAAAAAACGATAATTTCCACCGAGCCATGCAGATCCTCAAGGGTAACAAATGCCATTAAATCGCCCTTTTTGGTCTTTATAATTTTGGTGCTTCTGATCATACCGCCGATCCTCACGGCATCACCATCGTTTTGTTCCTTCAGGGTTGATGAGTTGGTGTTCGCAAACTTCTCCAGAATATCTTCGTATTCGCTCAAAGGATGTCCGGTTATATAGAACCCAAGGGATTCCTTTTCAAATGCTAAAAGCTGCTTCTCATCCCATTCGTCGATTTCGGACATGTTAGGCAAGTTAATGGTAAACTGATCTGCCTTTAGATCAAACAAGCTAATTTGCGGATCTGCCTTTTCTTTCTGAAGTCTCTGGCCGTAATCCACACAGTCCTCCAAAGACGCCATCATTCGCGAACGAAAGGCCTCTGTGGAATCAAACGCACCACATTTTATTAGACCTTCAATAACCCGCTTATTGACTTTTTTCAGGTCCACACGTTCGCAGAACTCAAACTGCGAAGAAAACTTTCCATCATTCCTTGCCGCAACAATCGATTCAATGGCATTTTCACCGACATTTTTTACNGCAGCCAGTCCGAACCTGATTTTTGATCCGATCACGGTAAACGCCTTATCGCTTTCATTGATGTCCGGGGGCAGGACTTCAATGCCTTGACTGCGACATTCGGCAATATATTTCACAACACCATCCGTAGAATGCATTTCGCTGGTCAGTAATGACGCCACAAACTCCACGGGGAAATGAGCTTTAAGAAAAGCAGTCTGATAAGCAATCATCGCATAGGCCGCACTATGGGATTTGTTGAATCCATATCCTCCAAATTTTTCCATGAAATAAAATATTTTTCCGGCCTTGTCAGCCGGAATGCCGTTGTCGATAGCCCCCTGCATAAACCGTTCCCTGTGCATGGCCATAATCTCAGGAATCTTCTTCCCCATCGCTTTCCGCAGGTCGTCGGCCTCAGCCATGGAATAATTGGCCAGTTCTCCGGCAATCTTCATAACCTGTTCCTGATAAACGATAACCCCGTATGTCTCTTTCAAAATCGGTTCAAGCTGTGGGACAAGGTACTCCACCTTTTTTTTGCCGTGCTTTCGGACCACAAAATCATCGACCATTCCGCTGTCCAGAGGTCCGGGCCGATACAGGGCAACCAGTGCGATGATTTCATCAAAGGATTCCGGCTTTAATCTCACCAGTAAATCTTTCATCCCGGAGCTCTCCAACTGGAACACCCCGGTTGTCTCTCCGGACGCAAGAAGACGATAGGTGGCAGGATCGTTAAAATCGAGGTTTGAAAGATCGGGAGGCGTGCCGCCCTGTGCGGCAATAAGCTCAAGGGTATTTGCGATAACCGTTAGATTACGAAGACCCAAAAAATCAAATTTTACAAGACCAATCTTTTCAACACATTTCATGTCGAACTGGGTCACCACCTCGCCTTTTTTACCTTTGTAGAGGGGCATATATTCCGTCAGTGCCCGGTCAGCGATGACCACCCCGGCTGCGTGTGTTGAGGCATGCCGCGGAAGCCCTTCCAATACGCGGCAAATACTGATAAGGTCGGCAACTTCCGGTTTCTTTTTTGCCAGATTTTTAAGTCTCGGCTCCTGCTCAAGCGCATTGTCAAGACTGATGTTCAATACATCAGGCACCATTTTAGCAATGGCATCCACTTCGTTAAGGGGTATATCCAATGCACGGCCCACGTCTCGAATTACAGCCCGGGTTTTTAGCTTTCCGAAAGTGATAATCTGGGCGACAAAATCACCCCCACCGTATTTCTCGATCACATATTTGAAGACATCTTCCCTGCCGTTTATACAAAAGTCGACATCAATATCCGGCATGCTTTTACGGGCAGGGTTGAGAAAACGCTCAAAAATGAGACCGTGCTCAATGGGGTCCAGGTCCGTAATTCCAAGGGAATAGGCAACAAGGCTTCCTGCAGCCGACCCCCTTCCAGGTCCAACAGGAATACCTTTTTTCTTGGCATAGCGGATAAAATCAGCAACAATTAAAAAATACCCTGAAAACCCCATGGATTTGATGAGGTTAATTTCATTCTCGATGCGGTCAACATAAAGTTTTTCATCAATATCAGGATTCTTTGTCTTTATCCGCTGTAATAAAGCTTTAAATCCATCCCTGACCATCTGTTCGAAAACTTCATCTACGGTATGATCCGGTGAAACATCAAATTTCGGGAAATGATATGAATTAAAGTCGAATTCAAGGTTGCAACGTTTGGCGATGTTTACGGAGTTCTCAAGGGCACCCGGATAATCCCTAAAAGCATCATACATTTCAGCTTTGGACTTTAAATAGAGTTGATCGGTTCCAAACTTCAGGCGATCGGTTTCATGCACCGTCTTTCCGGTCTGCACGCACAATAGAACATCATGGGCACGAACATCCGCTTTGTCGAGATAATGACAATCGTTCGAAGCAACCAGAGGAATGGAGAGTCTTTGACTCATATCCAAAAGTGCTCGGTTCACCGATTCCTGAACATCGATACCGTTGTTTTGAACCTCAAGGAAAAAATTTCCTTCACCAAAGACATCAAGGTAAAAGAGTGCGGCTTTATCCGCCTGATCAATTCTGCCGTCTTGAATCAATCGGGGGATTTCACCGTGAAGACATGCGGATAGACCGATAAGTCCCTTGCTGTGGTGTTTTAATACTTTTTTGTCGATGCGGGGTTTGTAATAAAATCCTTCTAGTTGGGCAATGGTGCATAATTTGCACAGATTGCGATAGCCTTCCCGATTTTCGGCCAGAAGGATGAGATGTGAAAGTCCACCTTTATCCAGTGAAGTTTTATCTTTAAGGCCCCTTGGAGCCAGATAGCACTCGCAACCTATAATCGGTTTTATTCCGGCGTTGTTGGCCTGCTCATAAAACGTCAAGGCGCCGAACATGGTGCCATGATCGGTGATCGCCACAGCATCCATGTCAAAATCAGCCACGCGCTTTAACAGGCGATCAATCCGAATGGCCCCGTCCAGAAGGCTGTACTGTGTGTGAACATGAAGGTGTACGAAGTCAACTGCTTTATCAGTCATTTTTAAACATCTTTTATTGGAACATTTCAGATTGATTAACCGACGAGGAAAACACGTATCGAAGGCATCTCATGGGAAAAAGAGCCTGTTTCAAATAGAAAACTAGTCGAGGCGGTAATTGGGCGCTTCCTTGGTAATAATCACATCATGGACATGGCTTTCACGCATCCCTGCGGCGGTTATTTTAATAAAGCGGGCCTTTTCTCGGAGTTCATCTAGCGTGCGGCACCCCACGTATCCCATACCCGCCTTTAATCCGCCAATGAGCTGAAAAATATTGTCCGACAAAGTGCCTCGGTAGGGAACTCTGCCGACGATACCTTCCGGAACCAGTTTGTCGCCCTGGGGATCTTCTCCCTGGTAGTATCTGTCCCGGCTTCCTTTTTGCATGGCTTCAATGGATCCCATACCCCTATAGGACTTGTAACTTCGGCCCTGATAAATAACAAGCTCACCCGGACTCTCTTCGGTTCCGGCAAAAAGGCTGCCGATCATCACCACATGGGCACCGGCACCAATGGCTTTGGTAACATCACCTGAAAATTTGACACCGCCGTCGGCAATCAAAGGAATGCCTGTTTTATGGTATACCGTCCTGCAGTTCATAATGGCTGTGATCTGTGGCACACCGACACCAGCGACAATGCGTGTGGTGCAGATTGAACCGGGTCCAATGCCGATCTTAACACCGTCGACACCGGCTTTGATCAACGCTTCGGCCCCATCCGCTAAACCGACATTTCCTGCGATCAGCTCAATATCCTTGAAATTACTTTTCAAGTTGTTTACAGCCTCAATTACATTTTTCGAATGTCCATGGGAGGTATCAATGAGAATCACATCCGCGCCGGCCTGCAAAAGATTCTCCGTGCGTTCTTCCATATCAGGTCCGACACCCACAGCGGCCCCGACTCTGAGTCTACCCAGCGAGTCCTTGCAAGCTTTCGGGTATTTTTTAATCTTTTCAATATCTTTTATTGTTATCATGCCGATCAGACGGTTTTTGTCATCCACCACGAGCAACTTTTCAATCCGGTGTTTATGAAGCAGTTTTTTAGAATCTTCCAGAGTAATCCCTTCAGAGACGGTAACAAGGTTTTCTTTTGTCATGACTTCAGAAATCTTTTTTTCGAGATCTGTTTCAAATCGAAGATCCCTGTTTGTTACGATGCCCGCCAATTGATCTTCTTGGGTTACCGGAACCCCTGAAATGCGATACTTTTCCATCAGGTTCAACACTTCATGGACGAGCTGGTCCGGATGAATCGTCACCGGATTAACAATCATACCGCTTTCAGATTTTTTCACCTTGTCAACTTCAACAGCCTGACTTTTTATGCTCAAGTTGCGGTGTATAAAACCGATTCCTCCTTCGCGTGCCATGCTTATTGCGGCGCGAGACTCAGTTACGGTATCCATCGCAGCGCTGACAAGGGGAATGTTTAAATCAATATTTTTTGTTAAATGTGTTCGGGTGTCAACATCGAGCGGCAATACATCAGAATAGCCCGGAAGTAACAAGACATCGTCAAAAGAAAAAGCCTCTTCAGGCGGCACTTTTTTCATGAATTCCCCCATTAACCTTGAACTTATTAATTGGTTCTTTTTCGTGCTTTCGTAATTGATACGTCTTTTTCGGTTTTCCATCTCCAGCCGATCCAGACGGGGTATTTTTCAGCTTTAAGATTTTTACGAAGACGAATAACAAATAGATTTATCTTTTGCAATCTTTATTAGCCCGCATTTCATCAGATGCTGTAACTCCTTTAAAATATTTTAATTAAAAACCTTTCGAACTTATTGGCCGGATATTTTAGATCACTGCCTTGACATTATGCCAATATCCGTAATAGATAATGCACCCAGATTATTCGAACCAAACCCATAAACATCAACCCAAGGCTCAAAATTAAACCCGCAGAAATGATTTGATAAAACCAGGTTAAAATGAACGGCCATTGGCCGGCGGATGAAAAAAAAGTGTTGCCATGATATTTAAAATAAACCCCAAAAACCCCCAGGAACGACTTTTAACAAAGGTGGTTGAAATACTCAAAAAAGGTGGCATCATCGCCTACCCAACCGATACCTATTATGGCATCGGATGTGACATCATGAACAAAAATTCGATAGAGAAAATTTACCAGTTAAAACAGCGAAATAAAACCAAACCATTTAGTTTTATCTGTTCAGGGCTTAAAAATATCAGCAACTACGCTAAAGTTTCAAACTATGCCTACAAAACCATGAAACGTCTTCTCCCCGGTCCTTACACTTTTGTGCTGGAAGGATCGAAGTTGGTTCCCAAAATCATGCTGACCAAGCGGAAAACCGCGGGAATCCGCGTACCGGATAATATAATTTGCCTGGCGCTGGTGAACGCGCTGGGAAATCCGATTATCACTACCAGTGCGACAATGCCGGATGGCACAATTTTTTATGACCCGTCACTTATCGAAGATTTTTTTGGTCGTAGAATCGATGTGGTAATTGATGGGGGACCGGTTTCAGGACACCCATCAAGTGTCATATCCTTAATCGACGATTTTCCAGAAATCATCCGGGAAGGTCTGGGTGATGTGGGTGTTTTTGCGTAAAAATTAAAAATCCTCATCCAGCGGCGCGTCACGTTTAACAATCATTTATTTTTTGTTTTTCTTGACCCCGAATCGAACGAAAGTCAAGAATACCGTTGGAAACGGAAATATGAGATGTCATCTCATCGGCTTGTCCGCCACTGGAGGGCGCTCTTCAAGGTCTCACAAAATCGAGATTCCCCGGAACCATTGGGTTTCAATGACCAGAATGAGATAATCGTATTGGCAAGACAATCCATAAATTCATTTTTTTATAGATTCTCTCAATTTTGTTTACGCACGTTTAGGACTGAAAAATCCGGATGGGTACGAATGATTCTAAAACAACTTTAAAGCTTTTTCAATGGCCTTTTTCGGGTCGATATATATAATCAGCAGACAAGAATGGATCCAATATATGGTTGAATAAAGTGTCCGTGGATGAATCCATGATATATTTTAACAAAGAAAATTTTTTCTCCTTTGCATAAACCGTTGAAATCTGACCTTCGATCCCGCCCAGTCGGCCGGCCCATTCAATAGCATCTTCCAAATTTCCGATACGGTCCACCAGCCCCAATTCTTTAGACTCTTCCCCGGTAAAGATACGTCCGTCCGCAAGGGATCTCACCTTTTCCGGGTCCATTTTTCTGCCCTGAACAATATCTCTGATAAATTGTTTGTGTATCTTCCGTGCAAAATCCTGTAAGATTTTCTTCTCTTCAGGTTTCATCTTTCTCACCGGTGATCCGATATCCTTGTACTCACCGCTTTTGATAACAACGGGGACCAATCCGATTTTTTGGAGCAGGTCCTCATAATTTGTAAACCCCATAATCACGCCGATACTCCCGGTTATGGTCCCGGGGTTGGCGACAATCCCATCTGCACCGGCAGCGATGTAATAGCCTCCGGAAGCAGCAATTGTGCCCATGGAAGCCACCACTTTTTTGGTGCTCGATGTCTTTCTGATCTCCCTGAAAATTTCCTGGGAAGGACCTACGGCGCCTCCAGGAGAATTGATCCGGATGACAATGGCTTTAATGGCGTCATCCTCACGGAAACGTTTTATATGATCCAGCACGTTTTTGGAATCCGCAATAATACCATTAATCTCTATGATACCGACTTTTTCTCCGAATTCAAACTCAGAGTCCCTTGTGCCCAGGGCGAACAAAAGGGTCAGTATCACCATTGCCGAAACAACAACAGATGAAAAGGTCAGTATAAAAAAAAGATATGGATGCCTACGAGAAAACATGATTCTTTTGTATATGTATTGAAGCCGAGCACCTTACAATTTAGAAAGAACCCGCAAAATTTTATTCCCCATTCAACTTTTCTTGAAGGTTTTCGCGCAAGATTTCTCCGAAAGTTGAAGTTGCGGGTTTAATATTATTGACATATTCGCTCAACAAGCTTTGTTCACTTTCCATTTCAAGCCGTTTAATTGAAAGGCCGATTCGTCTTTCGTCACTGTTAATATTCATAACTTTGGCGGTGATGACATCGCCAATATTGAATTTCCCGATGGGGGTTTTTATTTTTTCTTTACTAATTTCAGACACATGAACAAGACCTTCTATCCCTTCTTCGAGTTCTATAAAAACTCCGAAGTCCGTAAGGTTGGTCACCGTGCCTGCAATCTCTTTTCCAACTTCATACCGTTCGGCGACCGTTTTCCAAGGGTCGTCCTGAAGTTGCTTAATCCCCAGAGAAAACCTTTCGTTCTCCTTTTCGATATCCAATACAATGGCCTGAACCACGTCGCCTTTTTTATAGAGCTCGGATGGATGTTTTATGCGTTTTATCCAGGAAATATCTGAAATATGAACAAGACCGTCAATCCCTTCGCCAATTCCGATGAAAAGGCCAAAGTCAGTAATATTCTTGATCTTGCCCTCAATGGTTGTGCCCACCGGGTACTTTTCACTGATGACATCCCAGGGGTTGGGTACAACCTGCTTCATCCCCAGAGAAATTCGTCTGCTTTCAGGTTTGATGTCAAGTACGACAGCTTCAACCATCTCTCCGACGGAAATAACCTTGGAGGGATGACGAATTTTTCGGGTCCATGACATTTCAGAAACATGGATCAGCCCTTCGATTCCCTCTTCCAATTCCACAAATGCACCGTAATCCGTAAGACTGACAACCTTTCCGTTAACTCGGGAGGTGATGGGGTATTTTTCTGCAGCAGCCAGCCAGGGATCCTCGGCAAGTTGTTTCATTCCAAGGGAAACCCTTTCCCGTTCAAGATCAAGGTTGAGAATCTTTACGTTGATATTGTCGCCGACTGAAAAAAGTTCTGAGGGGTGTTTGACCCGTCCCCATGATATATCCGTAATGTGAAGAAGACCATCCACACCGCCAAGATCAACGAAGACTCCGTATTCTGTTATATTTTTTACGATGCCGTCGACAACTTTGCCTTCGCGGATGGTAGATAATGTTGTCGTCCGTTTGGAACTGCGTTCCTCTTCAAGAATCAGTCTTCTCGACAGAACGATATTGCTCCGTTTTTGATTAAACTTCAGGATCTTAAAAGTAAATGTCTTCCCAACCATCTCATCGAGGTTGCGTATTGGACGCAAATCCGCCTGTGAACCGGGCAAGAAGGCCAGAACGCCGATATCCACAGAAAAGCCGCCCTTAACACGATTGACAATCACGCCTTCCACGGTTCCATCTTCATCGTAAGAAGCTTTAATCTCTTCCCAGACTTTGACCTTGGTCGCTTTTTCTTTGGAAAGAATGACGCGTTCCTCGTCATCATCCCACCATTCCACCATCACATCGACTTTGTCGCCCACATTGGCGGCTAACTGGCCGTTTTCATCATTGAATTCTTGAATTCGGATTTGTCCCTCTGATTTGTACCCTATGTCCACAAGAACATAATCTTTGTCTATGGAAATGATCTTTCCGGTGACGACCTCCCCCTCGGCAAAACGTTTGAAGCTCTCCTCGTACATACTCATCAGAGTGTCCATGCTTTCATCCGGACTTTGAACGTCTTTCGAGCTTTCACTTGGAGGTTCAACTTCATCCGAATCACCCCCGATTTCCGGCGATTCTTCAGAACTTAAGCCTGCTTCCTGAACATCTGACGATGTGTCCGTGGTATCATGAGGGTCATCAGATATGGCACCTTCATCCGCCGTGTCGGCTGATATCGATGCTTTTTCCTGTGCAGCTTCTACGTCTGATTCTTCCGAACCACCCCCGATTTCCGCGTTTCTTCAGCACTTAAGCTTGCTTCCTGAACATCTGACGAATTGTCCGTCGTGTCATGAGAATCATCAGATACGGCACCTTCATCCGCCGTGTC
>JGI24024J18818_10000055_pt1 | contig 29886 bp, 26 predicted proteins | sample Cruoilmetagenom2_FD_18818 | JGI IMG/M metagenome (IMG submission 18818) | reverse complement strand
TTGAATATAATTTAAAAAGTAATTATCCTTCCCTTATTGTTTTAGATGTATATAAATTAACTTATTTGTGTTATTTAGAAAGATATAATTAATGAATATGATTATAAATTTTAATCAATTTTTCAGCTTCTTTTTCCCAATTGAAAATTTCAGCAGCTTTTTTCAAATTTTTAATCCATAAAGCATATTCTTCTTTATCATTAAAAATAGAAGTAACTAATTCAGCTAATTTTTTTGGATTATGCGTAGTGGTTATTTTTCCAATATTTTGTTTAGTAATTAAATTTGCAACTAATTTTCTGTTTGATGCTAATATTGGAGTGCATGTTTGAATATAATCAAAAACTTTATTGGGTAAACTATATTCGTAATTTAAATTAGTATTTTTATCTAAAGACAATCCTAAATCTGCAATTTGAGTGTATTTCATTAACTGCTTATAAGGAATCCTATCTTTTAAAATAACTTTATTATTTAATTTTAAATGAGTTACTTTTTCTTTTAAAATGGCAATTACATCACCTGAACCAATAATATATAAAATGGTATTTTCTAAATACTGCATCATTTCAACAGCTTCTTCGGCTCCTCTATCCATGTTAATTCCTGATCCTTGAAGAATTATCATTTTATTAGCTCCTTTTATTTTTTGTCTAAAATTGCTGTCAATATTTTTGCTATTATATTTTAAGGCAATATTTTTAATTACCCTAACTTTTACATGATACTTTTTATTATATATTTTAGCAATTTCTTCATTAACGGTATATACATTTTTAAGTTTTGGAAAAATGAATTTTTCAATATTCAACCAAATTTTTTGTATAAAAGGTCTATTAATTAATTCTGGAACTTCAGTAAATAATTCATGACTATCATATACTAACTTTTTTTTAAGCATTTTACTTGCTAAAAAGTTAGCTAGTAAAGTGTCTAAATCATTAGACAAAAGTATATCCGATTTTGTAAAAAGGAGTTTTAAAAACAATCGAATATTATATTCGGCATAAAATAAGGCACCTTTATTAAATAGAAGTTTAAAACGATACGTTTTGTATTTTTTTTGTAGTGTTTTACTATCAGAAAATTGCCGTCCTATTAAAAGAATTTCATAATTATTTTGAGAAAGTGTAGAACAAATTCTATGGACACGTTGGTCCGTAACTAAATCATTGGTAACAGAAACTACTACACGTTTCAATATAAAATAGGTTAAAGGAAATTATTTTTTTGTTTTGGAAAGATAATAAATGTTTGCCATTAAAATAAATCCGTTAGTAATTATAATTGGCCAAGAAATAGCTAACATTATTCCGTATATGACAAATAAAATGGCACCAGCTGAATTAACTATTCTTAAAGTGTTTACATTTTTCATTAAAAAAGAAACAATTAACACCAACGATGCTAAATAACCAACCCATTCGGTATAAGATACTCCTAAAATCATTTTAAATATTTTTTATTCGGCGACAAAGATACTTAAAAAACCGTTTAAATAAGGTTATAAAAAAAAGAAACCTCACTCCAAAGAGTGAGGAAAATTGCTATGAAAAAGATTGATAAGCCTAAACTTATCGTTGCAAATATACAAATAAATATAATATAAGCCACTGTTTTTTGTTAAAAAAAATATAAAATAAGTTAAAAATTATTGTTTTTAAAATGCAATATGTAATTGCAAGTGCTATTAATTAGGAATATAATAATATTGTCCTTTAATCAATTATTAAATATTAATTAAAATAGTATTATTATTAGGTTTTTGATAAATTTAAAGCTTCGTGTAAAATAGTTATAGGATGTTTAGAAATTCTATTAGTTCCATCTTTTATTTGATGTCTGCAACTTGTTCCTGAAGCTGCAATAATTGTTTTGTTTTCTACATTTCTAATTTTTGGAAATAAGGTGTCTTCACCAACTTGCATACTTAATTGGTAATGTTCTTTTTCGTATCCAAAAGAACCAGCCATTCCACAACAACCAGAATTAATAATTGTTGTCGAATAATTTTTAGGAATAGAAAGCATTTGAAATGTTGGTTCAACACCGCTTAGCGATTTTTGCTGGCAATGCCCGTGAATTTTCAGTGTTTTCTTTTCTTTTGTGAAATTATTAGAAGTTATATTACCTTTTTTAAATTCTAGTTTTATAAATTCTTCTATAGTAAAAGTGTTTTTTGCAATTTCTTTTGCTGCATTTTTATTTGTTGCTAGCCTTAAATATTCGTCTCTAAAAGTTAAAATTGCAGAAGGTTCTATTCCAACTAAAGGTGTTTTTTTTGTTATTTTATCTTTAAAAAAGTTTACATTAAAATTTGCCTTTTCCTGAGCTTTATCTAAAATTCCTTTCGATATAAAACTACGCCCACTTTCTTCGTGGTTGGTTATGTTAACTTTATAGCCTAGTGATGTTAATAATTCAATAGTGTCTATGCCAATATTAGCATCATAATAATTGGTGAATTCATCCATAAAAAGATAAATTTCTCCAAATTTTATAGGTTGATTTAAAAGTCTATTTTTATTTTTTTTATACCATTTATAAAAAGTGGTTTTGGCTAATTTAGGAATGCTTCTTTCGGTAGCAATTCCTATAATTTTTTTTGTAAGTTTTGCATTTAAAATTAAGTTAGTAAAAGTAGGAGTGAGGCTGCCTATTTTATTCCATTTTACATTGTTTGCAAATAATTGGGTTCTAAACGGAACACCATTTTCTTTGTAATATTGATGTAGAAACTCCGCTTTTAAAGCAGCAACATCTACATTGCTAGGACATTCGCTTGCGCAAGCTTTACAACTTAAACATAAATCGAAAACATCATATAATTCTTTGTGATTGAATTTGTTTTTTTCTTTTGAGTTTGTTAAAAATTCACGTAAAGCATTTGCTCTGGCTCGTGTGGTATCTTTTTCATTTTTTGTTGCCCGGTAACTTGGGCACATGGTTCCACCTGCTACCGAAAGTTTTCTGCAATCACCAGAACCATTGCATTTTTCTGTAGCTCTTAAAATTCCTAAACTATCCGAAAAATCTTGAATTGTTTCAATATCTGGTTCCGTTCTGTCAATTTTATAACGTAAATTTTTATCCATGGAAAAGGCATCTACAATTTTACCTTTATTAAAAATGTTATTTGGGTCAAAAGTATATTTAATTCGTTTTAAAAGTGCATAATTTTTTTCTCCAATCATTAAAGGAATAAACTCAGCCCTAACAATTCCATCGCCATGTTCTCCACTAAAAGAGCCACCGTATTTTTTAACAAGTTTGGCAGTTTTTGTAGTTATTTCTCTAAACAAAATAACATCTTCTTTCTTTTTTAAATTTAAAATGGGGCGTAAATGAATTTCACCCGCACCCGCGTGTGCGTAATACACAGCTTCTTGCCCAAAATCTTTCATCATTTTGGTGAATTCAGAAATATAATTTGGAAGAACATTAACATCCACAGCGGTATCTTCAATACAAGCAACTGCTTTTTTATCTCCTACTATATTTCCTAATAATCCAAGTCCGGCTTTTCTTAAATTTAAAGCTTTTTCAATATCGTTATTTAATAATTTAGGATAAGCGTAGCCTAAGTTGTTTTTTGTTAATTCGTCAATTAATTTATCCGCTAATTTATTGGAATCCTCATCAGAATTTGTCCGAATTTCAAGCATTAATATAGCTTTTGGATCACCTTCAACAAAAAACCTATTTTTTAATTGCTCTCTGTTATTTTTAGTACAATCTAAAATAGTTTTATCCATTAATTCACAAGTGTATAAATTGTGATTCATTGCAGTTACCACCGCTTTCATACTTTCATTAATACTACTGAAATGAGCGGCCACCATAATATTTTTTGGTGGAGGTAATCTGTCTAGTTGTAAGGTTATTTCTGTTGTAAAAGCTAAAGTCCCTTCACTTCCGGCTAGTAATTTTCCAATATTTATGGTGGAGTTTTTTCCTCCAAATAATTCAAATTTTAATAATTCATCAACTGCATAACCATTATTACGACGATGAATGCTTTCTTTTGGAAATTCTTTTAAAATTTCTTGTTGAATTTCGTTGTTACTTAATTCATTAAAAAGGGAATTATAAATAGCGCTTTCGAGAGAGTTACCTATTTTTTTTTGATTGAATTCTGAAAAATTCAATTCGTTAAAAATAGCTTCAGAACCATCACTTAAAATAGTTTTTACTTCAATTATTTTATCACGTGTAACGCCATATTTTATTGAAGTAGTTCCACAAGAATTATTACCCACCATTCCGCCAATCATGCAGCGGTTACTGGTAGATGTATTTGGACTAAAAAATAATCCAAATGGTTTTAAGTAATTATTAAGTTCATCTCTAATAACTCCGGGTTGAACCGTTACCGTTTTATTTTGCTCATTAAAAGATATAATATTGGTAAAATGTTTAGAAATATCAACTACTAACCCATCACCTACACATTGTCCTGCCAAAGATGTACCTGCTGCTCTTGGAATAAGGGTGATTTTATGCTCCGTTGCAAACTGAATTAAGGTTTTTATATCTTGATTATCTTTTGGATAGGCAACACCTAATGGGATTTTTCTGTACACAGAAGCATCTGTAGCGTAAATACTTTTGTATAAATTATCAAAATGAAGTTCACCAGATAATACACTTTTTAGTTTGCTTAAGTCTATTTTTTTTGAAAACATATTGTTTTAATTGGGATTAAAAATAACGCCACTACAATGATCTTTTTTTGCTCCTGTTACACTTTTTAAGCAGTTATTTATTCCTTCCTCTTTTAAAAATCCTAATAATGAAAATACCAAAGCTTCTTTGTAATTTATAATAATATCTTCAGGAATTATTAATTGTGTTTTTGTGTAGAATTGAATGCGATTAATAAGAAAATTATTAAAAGCTCCACCTCCAGTTATAAGTACTGATTTATTAGGGTTTGATTCCATTTTTTTTGCTATTTGCTGTNCAATGTGTTCTACAAAAGTTCTTAGAATATTTTTGGTGTCAAGTTGGTATTTGTCAATAATTGGGAAAATTGTTTGCCTAACAAATTCATATCCTAACGATTTTGGNTTNGTNNNATNATAAAAAGATANAGCNTTTAATTCNTCTAATAAATTTTTATCTATATTTCCTGAAGCGGCAATTTTTCCTTTATCATCATATTCTAAATTTAAGGTAGCTACATAATGATTTAAAACAATATTTACAGGACAAATATCAAAAGCGATTCGTTGATTATTTTCCTTCATCGAAATATTCGAAAAGCCACCTAAATTTAAACAATAATCATAGCTAGCAAATAGAAGTTTATCCCCAATGGGCACTAAAGGAGCTCCTTGTCCGCCAAGCGCAACATCTTGTGTTCTAAAATTACAAATAGTTTTTATACTTGTAATAGCAGTTATTTGAGGACCATTTCCTATTTGAAAAGTGTAATTATTTTTTGGATTATGAAAAATAGTATGCCCGTGAGAAGCGATTAAATCAATATCTGTTATATGATTTTCTTTGATGAAATTTTGAATTATTTGCCCTAAAAGCTTTCCATAAATAGCATCTAGTTTGGCAAGTTTTTCTCCTGAAAAATGAAAAGCATCTTTTAAATTAGCTTTCCATTTTTTACTATAAGGAACTGTAGTTGCCTTTAAAATTTCGAAATTATAATTAGTATTAATTTTTACATAAGCAATGTCAACACCATCTAGTGATGTTCCACTCATTACGCCAATTATATATTTTGAAATCAATTTGATAATAATTAGTAAGGTAAAATTACAAGTTTAAACTTAATAAAAGGATAATACTTACCACAATAATAGCAGTAAACCCAACAATAATATTTAAACGTATTTTTTTTGAACCTAAAATTAAAGCATAAATCATTTTTATAAATGCATTACTAGTTGTTGCAATAACGGTAGAGGAAACAATTAAGGGAATACTAATTAAAGCTGTTTTAGTTTGAAATAAATTTAAAATAAATGGATCTATATCTGTAACTCCAACTATTAACGATAAAATATGAATTCCGTTATTTCCATAATATTGCATAACAACTTCCGTAATTTTAGCAAAAACAATAAAAAGTAATCCAAAAACTAAAGCAGTATTAAATTCTAAAGGATTTTTATTTGTTGCAAACTTGTGAGTTATTTTAGATTTATCTTTAAAATTAAAAAATAGGCCTAATAAAACACTTATAATAATTAAGGGAATAAAATAAGGTAGCAAGGCAAATGCAATATTTTTATTAAATATAAAGGCTAATAGTAACAATCGTAAATACATCATTGCAGAAGCCATTAAAATACCTGCAACAATTTTACATTTAGAATTGTTTGTTTTACTTTTTTTGGCTAAAACAATTGTAGTTGCAGTACTACTATATAAACCACCTAAAATTCCTGTTACTAATATACCCGCTTCTTTAAAAACATATTTTTGTAGTAAATAACTAATATATGAAATAGAAGAAACAGCAACAATGGCCAGCCAAAATTTATAAGGTGAAATGTCTATAAAAGAAAAAATAGGTTTGTTAGGTAGCAATGGTAAAATAACTCCTGCAATAATTAAAAATTTAGCTAAAGTTATAAAATCGGTATGACTAATTTTTTTAGAAAATTTTAATAAATCTTTTTTAATTTCTAATAAAATTAAAACTCCAATAATAATGAGTAGTAGCAACCAATGTGGTTGTGTGTACATTACTGGTGCAATGGTATAAGTTATTAATAAAGCAATTATGGAGGTAAAACCTGCTGATTTTTCATTTTTTAACTTATAAAAATAAAAAACAGCAACTAAACTTGATAGCACCAAAAATCCAACTAAAAAAGGAATAAAACTTTTTGGATTTAAAATATATAAAATGAAACCTAAAATACCAACCAGTGCAAATGTTCTATCTGTACCAAATAGCTCATCTTCTTCTTTTCTTTTATGTAAAGTTTTTTGTTCAAGCCCAATAAGTAACGCAAAAACAGTAACCAAAATAAAATTGATAAAATCTTGAGGTATGTTTTTATATAAATCCATAGAAATATTATTTACCATGTAAATATACAGTGTTTTAAAAGTAAAAGATAAATTTTTTTAATTATAGTGGTGTAATAAAAGTGTAGATAAATTGTAAAGGAAAAATAATTTGACTTTAAACTAAATATTCTAGAATTTTTAAATAAATGAAACTTACATCAGATTAATAGCAGGAATTAATACTACGGTATAAGCAAGCAATCGAAATAAATTGGATTTTAAGTAGAGTCTGCCACTAAATAATAAATTAAGAATTGATAACAAACTACTAATAGTTTCTTAGTTTAAACTAAAATCAATGTTATTAATACTAACAAAATTCATAATATTATATAATTTCAAGCTTAGGAATTGCTATTACAAATTTTCCTCCCCATTCTTTTATATAATCCAATTGGTCTATTATTTCATCTTTTAAATTCCATGGAAATATTATTACAAAATCAGGTTTTTGTTCTTTTAAATATTGTTCATTTACTACTGGGATATGGCTGGCTGGCAAAAATTTGTTTTGTTTATGAGGGTTTGCATCTACTACAAATTCTATTAAATCATTTTTAATTCCACAGTAATTTAGCATAGTGTTTCCTTTAGCAGCAGCACCATATGCCCCTACTTTTTTACCCGTTTTTTTTTGATTTAAAAGAAAATCAATTAAATTAAGTTTTATTTTTAGTGCTTTTTGCTGAAAATGATTATAATAGTCTAAACTTGTTACACCTTTTTTAATTTCTTTTTTTAGAAGATCTTCAACATTTTTATGGACTTCTTTGGTTAAATCATTTTGATGTTTTGCAAAAATTCGTAAAGAACCTCCATGTGTTGGTAATTCTTCTACATCAAACATTTCTAATTCTTGTGAAGCAAATATTTCCTTTACTGTATGGAAAGATAAATATGAAAAATGCTCATGATAAATAGTGTCAAATTGGTTATTATCAACCAATTGCATTAAGTGTGGAAATTCCATTGTAACCACTCCATTATCCTTAAGAATCAGTTTCATTCCTTTTACAAAATCAACTATATCTGGAACATGAGCTAGTACATTGTTACCTAATAATAGATCTGCCTTAATATTCTTTTTTACCATTTCTTTTGCAAGTTTAGTTCCAAAAAAATCAATAATGGACTCAATACCTTTTTCTTCTGCAACTTTTGCTGTATTTGCAGTTGGTTCTATGCCAAGGACTGGAATATTTTTTTCTTTAAAATACTGTAATAAATACCCATCATTAGATGCAACTTCCATAATTAAAGAATTTTTAGTATAGCCAAACCTATTGGTCATCATTTCAGTATAATCTTTAGAATGTTTTAACCAGCTTTTACTATAAGAGGAAAAATAAAGGTAGTTATTATCAAAAATAGCATCGGATTTTTTAAACTCATCTATCTGAACAAGAAAACATTTATGACAAGTGTAGACTTTTAATGGGTAAAATATTTCTGGTTCATTTAATTGTTTTAATGATAAAAATGAATTAGAAGCAGGTGAATTGACTAAATCTATAAAAACATGCTTAAGTTCGGTTTTGCAAAATCTACATTTCATAATTTAATTCCTTTAAAGTTTGGATCCAAAAAAAGATGATTTCTATCTCTATCAGAAATAGTTTTTAGAGGTAAGGGCCAGTTAATATTTAATTTAGGATCGTTATAATTTAAACCAGCTTCTGAATTAGGATGATAAAATTCGGTATGATGATATATTAATTCAGCATTATCTGTTAAGGATTGAAAACCGTGAGCAAATCCTTTTGGAACATAAATCATTTTTTTGTTTTTGCGAGACAGTTTTGTACTATAATACTTTAAAAACGTTGGAGAATTTTCTCTTAAGTCAATAATAATATCGTAAACGGCACCAAAAACACATTTTATTAATTTAATTTCACTGTAAGGAGGTATTTGATAATGCATTCCTCTTATTGTACCTTTTTGCTTTGTAAATGATTGATTGAGTTGAACCCATTTTTTATGATGACCGATGGTTTTAAATTCATTATCACAAAAAAATCGTCCAAACCAACCTCTTTCATCGGTAAATGGTTCAATAGTAATCTCATAGCTGCCCTTTAGCGGTGTTTCTTTAAATGTCATAAATTTTGATAGTTTATGATTTGCTTTAAACTAAAATCAATAATAGAATTACCTTTCTGTTTATACCAATCAACCGTCCATTTAATAGCTTCTTTACTTGATAATTTTGGATGCCAATTTAATTTTGTTTTGGCTTTATCAATATTTAATTTTAATAGATTAGCCTCATGAGGCTGGTTTTTTTCGGAGGTGTCTTTCCAAGTTCCATTTCCCCAACTATTTAATGCAATTTCTACAAGAGTTTTTACAGGTAAATGATTAATTGGTAGTGGACCAAAATTATATGCTCCTGAATATTTTAAAGGAGTTTTATCCATTAAGGATGCTAGAATTAGATAGCCATTAAGCGGTTCAAGAACGTGTTGCCATGGCCTTATGGCATAAGGGCTTCTAATATTAACTGCTTGTGATTTTAATAATGATCTAATTATATCAGGTACAAGTCTATCTTTATTCCAATCACCGCCTCCAATAACATTTCCAGCTCTACAAGTTGCTATCGCCTTTTTATGTTCAGAATATTTATTTGGGTTGAAAAATGAATTTCGAAATGAATTTACTAATATTTCAGTAGCAGCTTTGCTTGAGCTATAAGGGTCATATCCGCCTAGTTCATCTGTTTCTTTATAATAATAATCAATTTCTTTATTTTCATATACTTTATCTGTTGTAATTATAACAACTGAACATTTTTTTTGTAATTTTTTAACTGCTTCTAAAATGTTTGCGGTGCCAATAACATTTGTTTCATAGGTTTCGGATGGAATTTCGTAAGATTTACGAACCAATGCTTGAGCTGCTAGGTGAAAAATAAAATCAGGTTGAAAATTTAGTAATTCATTTTCAAATCTATCTTTATCTCTAATATCGGCAATAACATGTTTAAATTGAATGTTTGAGGATAAAAAGGAGAATAAACCATTTTCAGTTTCTGGTTCAAGAGCATATCCTAAAATATCTGCACCTAATGTAGATAGCCAAGCCAATAACCAAGACCCTTTAAAACCTGTATGACCAGTTATTAAAACTTTTTTTCCTTTAAATTGAATATATATATTTTTTTTTACCAAACTTTCCATTTTGCGTTATTGCTATTCCATAATGCTTCTAGTTCAATTTTATCACGTAAAGCATCCATGCATTTCCAAAAGCCTTTATGCTGAAATGCAATTAATTGTTTATCTCCTGTTAATTTTTCCAAAGGTTCATCTTCCCACATAATGTCATCCATATTGTCTTTTAAATATTCAAAAACTTGTGGTTTTAATACAAAAAAACCAGCATTAATCCATTTTCCTTCATCTTTGCTTTTTTCTTTAAAAGATAATATATTGCCATTATTACCTATCTCTAAGCCCCCAAATCTAGCTTCTAATTGGACAGCAGTTATGGTAGCAATTTTATTATGCGACTTATGAAACTTTACTAGTTCATTAATGTTTACATTACTTACTCCATCTCCATAGGTTAGCATAAAGTCTTCGTCTCCTATATATTTTTGAACTTGTTTTAATCTACCAGCAGTTTTTGTGTTTAATCCAGTTTCAATTAAAGTAACTTTAAATTCTTCAGAATTTGAGCCGTGAATTTTTAATTTATTGTTTTTTATATCAATGGTTAAATCAGAATTATGCATAAAATAATTCATAAAATATTCTTTAATAAAGTATCCTTTGTAGCCTAAACAAATTATGAATTCGTTAAAGCCATAATAGCTATAGCTCTTCATTATATGCCAAATAATTGGTTTGTTTCCAATAAAAACCATTGGTTTAGGTCTAGTTCCTGTTTCCTCACTAATTCGAGTCCCTAATCCTCCTGCAAAAATAACTACTTTCATATTTATATATTTTTATATCGTTTCTTCAATAATTTCTATTATTTTTTCAATAAAAAATTCAGGGCTCATTTCTTTAATTTTTTCTTTTGCATTTACTATTAATCTAGTTTTGAATTGTTTATCTGATTTTAGTTTCTTATAGGCGGTTTTTATTTCTTCACTATGTCCAACTTTAAATAATAATCCATTTACATTATTAGTAAGGTAATCTTTAACTCCGTAACTATCTGTTGAAATTACAGGAATGGAGTTGTTCATTGCAAAAGCAACAAGAAGCTGACCACAGGGTGATTTTTCGTTTGTTACTGAATTTAAAATGCAAAACGCTTGCCTTGCTAAAGCATAATATTGTTGAGCATTTACTTTAGAAAACCTAAGAATTCTTATATTGTCAGAAATTTCTTTTTCTTTAAAAATATAATCATCTCTACAAACAATTGTTACAGGAATATTAGTGTTTCTGAAAGCTCTAATTACAACATCATGATCCCTTTGGCTACTTCCAGCGTCATAGACACCATTTCTAAAAAAAGGATTGTCCAACTCTTCATGAACAGAAACATCTTCATTTAGAACATCCATTAAAGGGTTTAAAGAGAAAAATATTTTATTTTTAAATTTAGGAAAATCATTTTTCATGTCATTTACCATTAAAACTGATGGCAAAATAAGTGCTTTCGATTTTTTTAAAGTATTCTTTACTACTCTTTTTTTAGTGGCACTTAAATGGTAGTTAAAATAACTATAGATAATTACATTTTGAATTTTAATTGGAATAATTTTCGTTATTTGAAACATAATGAAGCCAATCATTTGTTGCCAAATAAAAATTGTATGATACTTATTTTTGTTTTTTAAAATATAAATAGCTCCATAAACATAACTTTTCCATCTATTAAAAAATTTAATACTACCGTTATGCATGCAACTCCACACAGTCCATTCATATTTTTCAGAATAAGATTCATCTAATAAGGCTTGTAAAGCTTTTCCATTACCTTTTTCTTTAGGCCAGTCAGTTACAAAAAGTATTTTCTTTTTCATTGTGGGGAAATTTAATTTGGGGGCATTTAAAAATAAATTGAATAAATTTAAACTTTTTTAAAAGCATTAAATTTAATTTCCTTAGTTTCAGAGACTAATTATACAACAAAATAAATTAAAAACAAAAAAATATTTTTTTTACATTTTTAAATAAGATGAATTAAGATTAATATTCAATTAACAGTTTTAGGTAATCTGAATAGAGTATTTTTATAAAGAACGGGTTTTACTATTTAATTCTACAATTAATATCACCTGCTATTCAAATATTAATATTCTTTTTATTAATTTTAAAAAAAAACTTAAATTTACTATTATAGACTAATTGTAAATAGATTAACACTAATAGAATGAAAAACATTATTAGAAATATTTTAAGGGGAATTGTACCTGTTTTCTTATATAATTATTTACTAAAGAAAAGGAATGTTAAACTATTAGCAGCGTGGGAAAAAAACGGTCATCCATTTCCTGTTCCTCATATTTTAAAGGAGAATGTTATTCATAAAATTCAGCAAAAAACATCGTATTCAATTTTAATTGAAACAGGTACACTTAGAGGAAATATGATTGAAGCTCAAAAAAAAATATTTAAAAAAATATTTTCAGTTGAAATAAATAATGTGTTATATAAAAATGCTAAAGCAAGATTTAAAAGAAATAAAAATGTGACAATATTACATGGGGACAGTAGTATAATACTGCCAAAAATATTAAAGGAACTTCATGAGCCAGCTATTTTTTATATAGATGCACATTATGTAGAGGGAATTAGTGAAAAAGGCTCTAAAATAACACCAATAATTGATGAATTAAAAGCTATTTTGAAAAGTAAACCATTTAATCATATCATATTAATTGATGATGCCCATTATTTTAATGGTGAAAACGGTTATCCAAATATTAATAAATTGAATCAAATCATTAAGGCTAATAGGTCTAATTATACTATGAAAATTGAAAATGATATCATAATATTTGATTTTAAAAATCCTTAATGGGAAAATATGTCTTGAGCGGACATATTTTTATTTAATAAAAATAGTTTAATTAAATATTGCAAAGCTATTAAAAACAACGAATTAAATAGTTGATAATTTACAAATAGTGGAGACGCCGGCTCATATTTAAGTTAATTTTAATTATTCAAATATTGTTTGTATGTTGTTGTAAAACAAGGTATTGAGCAATTTTTTTATACCTTATTATCATTTTTTTTAATAATAAGATATAATAAAATTATCAACCATTTTATCAACGCATAAAAATAATTAAAATTATGAGGCACACATTTTATTTAAGAAAACCAAAAGGAGAAAAGGACACATTAATACTTTTTTCGTGTTATTTTAAAAATGAACAAAAGCAATTTGTTTATTCAACAAGAAAAACAATACACCCGATTCACTGGGGTTTTGAAAATAATAAACCCAAGAATAAGGGAAAAAATATTTCTGTTGATCAAAAAGAAATTACTAATACATTAAATAAGTACATTGATGAATTTTACACCTATCAATCTAGATGTGAATTGAGTAAAACGGAATTCACCAGTGATTTATTAAAACAACATTTAAATCAAGCTTTTGGTATTGTAACAGCTAAGCAAAGTTCATTTTTTGATGTTTATGATAAGTTTATGGAGGAGAAAATTAAACGTAAAGAATGGAAGGAGACTACTGTTAAGAGATATTATAATGTAAAAAACATATTACTTGAATTTGAAAAAGTAAATAAATACAAATTAACTTTTAGTAAAATTAATAATTCATTCTATACTGACTTTACTGATTTCTGTTATGAGTATAAAGATCATTATACAAGTACATTTAGTAGAAATGTTGGGTTGTTTAAAACATTTATGTATTGGGCTTATAAAAAGGAATTTACGTTCAATAAAGCCTTTATGGATTTTGTTAAGCCAGCTAAAGATTTAACTCGACAAGAAGTTTTTTCATTGGAAGATGTTAAATATTTAAATTCTTTGGATTGTAGTTCCGAGAGGTTAACTAAAGTGAAGGATATTTTTATTTTTCAGTCTTTAACAGGTTTACGAGGTGGTGAATTGAAAAAAGTAAATAAACGAGTTGTATTTGATAATTATTTTGTTCTAAAAGAAGAAAAAGATTCTTCAAAACCAGATAGGGAAATTCCTTTAATTGCTATTTCAAAAGGGATTTTAATGAAGTATAATTATGAGCTTCCAATAATTACAATACAAAAGTGTAATAATTATATAAAAGAGGTAATTGAAAAAGCTGGGTTTACTCAAGAAGTTGAATATACTAGGACAAAAGGNGTAGAGCAAAAAACTTTTGTAAAGAAATTTTATGAACNNATATCTTCNCATACNGCTNGAAGNACATTTATTACTATTATGCGAAATAATGGAATTGCAGATAAAACCATTATGAGTATTAGTGGACATAGAGATATTAAATCTTTTAATATTTATCATCAAGTCAATAACACTGCTAGAATAGATGCCGTGCAGTCTGTATTTGGTGAGATGTGAAAATTCATAGGAACATTAATATTTGATTATGACAAAAAGAAAAGTTGTATTACTACCCAAAGTAAGAAGAACACTGGCTGAATATACTTTTAATGCGATATCGATTATATTATTAAGTATCCTTCTCAATTATTTACCATAATTAAACCCTTATTAAATCTAAAATAAGGGTTACCTTTTTTGTTGCAAGTCCAAGTTTGTTTTTATAGTCCTTTGCGTATTCTTGGAAGTAAAAAAATCTAATGCTATATTATTATTCAACCAATTTGAAAAAATTAGCAATCCAATAAGTTGAATGAAAATCTTTATCAATTGCAAATTTACCAATAATTCCACCTTGGTGTTCCTCAAGACCAGGGTCTATAGACATTGCATGGCCTAAATTATTAATTTCATATTTAACAATTATAGGGTTATTTTTTTGGTTATAAATAATTTTGGTTATATCATTATTTCCATTAAACCTTCTAATTACCTTTGATTCATTATTTAATTTATGAATTCCTTTCCACTGTAATTCGATTATGTCAGCATTTTTAGAATGTACGAAAGGATCGTCTTTTCCTTGGAAAATAACAATTTTGGGATAAGTTCCATTATATGTTGGATTATTCTCTTTTATAAGTGAAACCCAAGCTTCTGGATTTTTTTCAATTTTTCCTTGCATTGCGGCAAATCCACTTTGTAAATTATTAGCTGCTTTAAATGGAATCCCAGATAAAATTGCTCCAGAATTAATCAAATTAGGATAATTAGCCATTATTATGTTTGCCATGGCTCCTCCTGCTGAAAGACCAACAACAAATATTTTTTTTGTATCCACATTAAAATTATTGACAGAATATTGGATCATTTCTTTTATAGAATGAGATTCTCCATCATTCTTAGAAAAATCAGCTTGAGAAAACCAGTTAAAACAGTTATTTATATTATTTTCAACTTTTTGTTCAGGGTAGATAACTATAAATTCTTTAGAATTAGCTAATGTATTCCAACCGCTTTGAATTGCAAATTCTTTAGCGGTTTGCCCACATCCGTGTAAAGCCACAACCAATGGGAGTTGAGATTTAACATTTTTTGGTTTGTAGGTTAACATTTTTAAGTTTCCCTTATTAGAACCAAAATTAGAAATTTCAACCCAGTGGTTTTGACCTATTAATTGAAAGCCTAGAAATAACAGAATTATTCCTAGGTATTTTTGAATTTTTAAGTACATAATTAAATTCATTAAGGTTTTTATTTTACAAGTCCTCTGGAAACAACTCCTCCTGTAATTTCAAGTGTTGTACCTGTTACAGCTTCATTAGTAATTGCAAAAACAATTGCTCCAACTATTTCTTTTGTTTTTACCAATCTCCCTATAGTAACATCTTTAATAATGCTATCTAAAACTTCTGGTTTCATACCCAATAAAATTGGTGTTTCTACATATCCTGGTGCAATACCTACAACACGGATTCCATTAACCTTTTTAGCATGAAATTCACCAGATAATATTTTTGGCCATAAAGCTACTGATGCTTTAGTGGAACTATAATTTAGTTGGCCTAACTGCCCTTCTTTATTAATAGATGATATAGTAAACAATATACCTTCACATTTATTATCAATCATTCTTATAGAGGCTTCTCTTAATGTTAAAAACGTCCCTAATAAATTAACATTTATAACATCCATGAATTGAGAAGTACTCATAGATCTAAATACTTTTCCTGTTTCACGATCTGGGTTAACCATAAATGCATCTCTAAAAATTCCAGCAGATGGAATCACTATATTAATTGACCCAAATTTTTCAATAGCTGTATCCATTAATTTAATAACTTCTTCTTCTTTAGTTACATTAGTTTGAATTCCAATGACTTGTCCTCCATTATTTTTTATTTCGTCTACTTTTTCATTTAAGCCATCTTCATTCATATCTGCTAAAACTATTTTAGCTCCTAATTTTGCTAATTCTATTGCAACTGCTGCTCCAATTCCACTAGCACCACCAGTAATAACTACTACTTTATTCTTAATATTCATAATTTATTGTTTTAATGATTTTCTATCTATTTTTCCAGTATCGTTTTTTGGAATTTCTTTGAGAAATTCAATATGTTTTGGAATTTTAAACTTGGCTAATTTTGTTTTACAATAGTCAATAATATCTTTTTCTGTTAAGTTATTATTACTAACAACAATGAATGCTTTTCCTACTTCTCCCCATTTATTATCAGGTACATTTATTATTGCAGCTTCAACAATTTCTTCATGTACTTGTAAAATACGTTCAATTTCAGCAGGGTATACATTTTCACCTCCTGATATGTACATGTTTTTTATTCTGTCAACTATGTATAAATAGTCTTCATTGTCGCTTATTACTACATCTCCAGTATGAAACCAACCATCAATTATTGACTTATTGGTTTCTTCTTTATTTTGCCAATACCCTGGTGTAACCATAGGACCTTTTAATAATAATTCCCCTCTTTCATTGGCTCCAACTTTTTCGCCTAAATTGTTCACAATTTTCGTTTGTACATAAAAATTAGGACGACCAATAGACCCCTTTTTTCTAATAGCATCATCATGATGAAGTGAAGTTAAATTAGGTCCAACTTCTGTTAAACCATATCCTTGTCTAATTAGAACGCTTTGCTTTTTCCAAATTTCAATAAGAGGAATTGGCATAGCTTCGCCTCCAACTATACAATACATTAAACTTGAGAAATTAGTATTTTCAAAACTTGATTCTTCAGACATCATTTTTAACATTGTAGGAACCCCAAAAAACAATGTAAATTCTTCGTCTTCAATTAGTTTTAAAGTAGTTTTGGCACAAAACGATTTTGTTATAACCAAACTCCCGCCATGATGAAGAACCGGAGTTACCAATACATTCCAACCTCCAGTATGAAATGGAGGCATACAATTAATGGTTTTCGTATCAGTGTTAATTATCAAACTAATAGCGGTATTTATACTATTCCAGAATAACATTTTATGGGTATATATTGCACCTTTTGGAACTCCTGTTGTTCCTGAGGTAAACAGAATAAAAATTGGATGATTTTCGTCCAATTTATTTATAGGGAAATAATTTTCATCTTCAATATTTGAGTCTTTTAAAAGTTTAAAAAATTCAACAATATCAAAAGATTTATCAACATTATTTTTACTGAATTCTGTACCTTTAACCTTTTCTTTATTTCCTTCATCGTATATTAATAATATAGGTTCAGAAATATTTATTAAACCGTCTAATTCACTTGATGTAAGCCTATAATTTAGTGGAACTAAGATAATTCCAGTTTTTTGAGCAGCCATAAAAAACAAAAGATATTCCAAGCAATTTTCAGCTACAAAAACGATTCGATCACCTTTACTAATATTTAAATTCGTGGTTAAATAATGGGCCAACTTATTACCTTGTTTATTAAGCTGCTTATAAGTTAAGGTTCTACCGCTTTCAAATTCTTTAATAGCAATTTTATTTGGTGCATACAAAGCCCATTTTGAAATCCAATCTTGTTGCAAAATATTCATTGTTTTATAATTTAAAAATTGCTCCTGCAAAAGCTAAACCACCACCTGACCCTATAAATAGCACAGTATCTCCCTCTTTAATTTTATTATCTTTTTTGGCGTGATAAAAAGCCATAGGTATACAAGCTGAGCCTGTATAACCATAGTTATGCATAATTGTAGTGGTTTTATCCATTCCTACTCCCAATATATCCAAGGTCTCTTTAATACTATTTATATTTATTTGAGTAATAAAATAATGGTCAATATCCGTTGGTATTTTTCCAATACTCTTACACATATCTTTTACCATGGTACTCCATACTTTCGAATTCAATTCTTTTGGGAATTTTTTCACAAATTTTAATTGATGATCACCATTATTTAGGCTTTCTTCAGTTGTGGGTTTGAAAGTTCCACCTCCATATATACCCATCCAACTGCTGTACTCTCCTTTAGTTTTTAATTGTGACGCTAATATTCCAGCACCGTTTTCATCTGATTTTAAAATAACCCCTGAAGCACCATCAGCAAACAATGTAACCGTTTTTTTGTCATTTTTATTCAAGTGTTTAGACATTGCATAAGCTCCCAACACTAAAATAGTGTTATAATTTGTATCAGCCTGAATATATTTGGCAGCTACATCTAATGCAGTCACAAAACCCGAACAAGCCGAATTTAAATCAAAAGTTCCTGAATTTACTGCTCCTAACCTGTCTTGAACTACAGAAGCTGTTGAAGGTGAAATATATTCCGGAGTATCTGTAGATATAATTATTAAATCTAAATCTTCGGCTTTCACATTTGCATCTTTCAATATTTCTTTTGCTGCATTTACACATAAATCAGCAGTAGATTCATCATCAGCACACCAACGTCTTTCATGAATTTGTACATTTTCGCTTAGCCAAGTGCCTACATCTTCCTTTAAAATTTCATTGAAATAACTGTTGGGAATTACTTTTTTAGGTACATACATTCCCGAACCTATTATTTTTGCATTTCTCATATTTATAATTTTATTAACTACGTTTTAAAATTGAAACCATATTTGTTGCTCCTGAGCCACCAATATTTAATACTAAAGCGGCATTGGCATTATTTACTTGCACACCAATAGCATTGTTTGTAAGTTGTTTGTGTAATAACGCATGCATAGAAACTCCCGTTGCTCCAACTGGATGTCCTTTGGATTTTAACCCACCCGATGGGTTTACAACACATTTCCCTCCTAAATAAACATCTTTGTTTAGTAAGGCTTCAAATTCATTACCTTTTTTTGTCAATCCAATAGCGCTATAAATTAACAATTCCGTGATGGTAAAACAATCATGAACTTCGGCAATTTGAATATCATTAATAGTCATTTTAGCTTGTTTTAAAGCTTTTTTTGTTGCTTCAGAAGCTCCATCAAGAAAATAATTACTCCTTTTACTGTCTACGATATTTAAATAATCACTTGCAGAACTTGTAGCAGCTATTTCAACTGAATTATTTGTTTTTTCGGCTGATAAAATTACTGCTGCTGCACCATCAGATATTAAGGAACAATCATGTAAACGCAAGGGGTCTGCTATTATTGGGTTTTTCTCATTAGGTAAATTTAAAATATCTATTTTACTTCGTGTTTTTTGTAAATGAGCCAATGGGTTTTGTGCACCAAAACTATATGCTTTTGCCGAAATTTCTGCTAAATACTTCTGTAATTGTTCTAAAGAATAACCGTAATGTTTCATCCATCCTTTAGCATATTCAGCAAATAATCCGGGGAAAGTATAACCATTAGCTCCTTCTTTCTCCCAATATGATGCTTTTGCTAATGTAATTGCAGTATTTTTTGTGTCTAAAGAGTTCATTTTTTCAACTCCAACAACTAAAACTTTTTTTGCTTTCCCAGATTTAATTGCCATTTCAGCCATATGAACTGCTGATGTTCCCGATGCACAAGCATTTTCAACTCTATACATTGGTTTAAATCGTAACTCGGGTAGAATATTAACACCAAATGGTGCAATATGCTCTTGGTTGTTAAAGTTTCCTCCACTATAATTACCTAAAAAAACTGCATCAATTTCAGCTATATCAATTCCAGCGTCATTAATTGCACCTTTAGCAGCTTCTGCATATAAACTATAAATAGTTTCTTCTTTTAGGACTCCAAATTTTGTGTTATAAGCACCAATAATGTGCGTATTATTATTCATTTTTTTTTGTTTTAATGTATTTATTATTAGCTATCCAAGCTATTATTAATGCAGGTAATACTGCAACTATAATAGCTAGAGTACTTGTTACTGCAGGATTTTCAAATGTAAAAGATGTGTTTGGAAATAGTTTATTTCCATAAAAATATAATGTAAAGTGTATTAAAACCGCAATTACTGAAGATGTCCACACTAATTTTATGGGTGTATTTTTAAATAATACACCTACTATTAAAGGGGTTAAAGCTGCTAATACACCACCATAAACACCAACTTGACCATATATACCCAATAATTTTGGTGGATTAATATTAACCCAGAATACTAAAACAGCTATTATTACTAAAATAAGATGGCTTGCTTTAAAGGCAATCTTCATTTTCTTTTCTTCGGTTAATTCCTTTTTAGAAAATCTATCAATGATATTTAATATTAGATCGTTTGCGGTAATTGTTGAAATGCTAACTAATAAGCCATCTAAAGTTGACATTGCCGCTGCTATTAAAACTACACTTATTATTGTAAAAACCCAATCAGGAAATGTATTTGCAAGATATACTATCATGACTAAATCTTGTCTAAACTTTCCAGTGTTATTATCAATTAATTGTTCTGGAGCTACATTTATATGAGCAAAAAAGCCTACAGTGGCTAAGAACATAAACAACAGTAAAATAACACCAAAAACCCATAGATATTTTTTAACATCCTTATCAGTTTTTACATATAAAGCTTTAGTAAGTATATGTGGTTGTGAAACTAATGCCGCTCCAACAAAAAAACCAGTAATGTAAATAGAGAAGAAGTCATTAAAAAGAGTTCCTTTTTTGTTTATCCAAGCCAATAAATTGGGGTCTTCATTATAAATTTGTTGAATAAAATCAGGATCGCCAGTTTTCAACATTAATTCTATACCAGACCAAAGTATAATTATACTAACTATAACCATTAATATACCTTGGAACAAATTTGTATAAACATGTGCATAGGTACCACCAAAAAATACATATCCAGTAACAAAAACTAAAGTAATTAGTAATGCAGTAGTATTGGTTACGCCTAACGATTTTTGCATAACTATTGATATTCCACCAACTAATAAAACTACAAATGCAAATGACAGTAAATTAATAACTGCAAAGTAAAAAGAAAAGCCCTTTGAATTATAACGTTTACCAATCCAATCAGGGACTGTTAAGGCATTATTTGTAGCTCCAATTTTTCTGAATTTAAAAGAAAGAACAATTAACATGAACATGATTCCAGAAAATGTTCCTAGTCCCATATTAATCCATGCTGATAATCCATCTACATAAACAAACCCAGGGTTAATAATGAATGTTGATGCAGATGCTGTACTTGCAGCTAATGTTATTCCTACAACAAAGGGTGATAGATCACCTTTACCAATTGCAAAACTGCTAAATCCTTCTGTTTTTTTATAACCGACATAACCAAGATAAGAAGTTCCTAAAAGGTAAATAGTAAAGAGTATCCAAGCTAATCCCATTTTTAATTTAGTATAAATTTATTAATTACATCTACAGTTTGTTTAGCGCCTTTTCCAAATAACATAGTTACATGATTGCCTTCTACAAGAACGAGTTTGCAGTTTGAAATTATGTTAACTGTTTCTGTTGCATTTTTTTTGGATACTATGTATTGATCGTTAATAAATGTATCTAATGCATTTATAACAATTGTGGGTTGTTTAATTTGTGAGATTAATAATTCCCAATTATTATTAGAGTCTAAAACTGCCTCTATTGCTTGCTGAATATGTGCTACTTTTGATCTTGGCTCAATTCCTCTTTTGGTTTCAATGCAATCTGCCTTATAAAAGGTTTCAATTTCTGAACTCCATTCTCCCTTTAAAAAAGGTGTTTTTTTCATATCGTTTAAATATTCATTATAACATTCCCAACTTTTAAATAACCTACCAGTTGCAGATGGTGTAACCATCTCTTTGAGGTTTGGATTCATCTTTGCTGCAACATCAATTAAAACTATTTTAGATACTCTATTTGAAAAATGAGTAGCCAAATAAATTGTTAAGAGACCACCAAAAGAATGACCTGCCAATATTGCATTATCAATTTTTAAATTATCCATTAAACCTATAATATCTAACACATGTTCATTGATAGTATAACCTGAGTTAGGCTTATCACTTAATCCTCTACCGCGTAAATCAACTGAAATCACCCTGTAATCTTGAATTAAATTGATATAACTTTCAAAAGAATTTGCATTAGCGCTTAAACCATGTAATAAAATTAGCACAGGCTTAAGATTTTTATTTTTTTCTAAATAATGGAGTTTAATACCATTGGATTCAAGAAATTTTTTTTTCATATGGATAATTTAAATAATTAAGATAAGAGCAAAAAAAATGTTAATGCTCTTATCTTATGCTATAATTAGCAGTACTAGACTATAGTTTAATTTTTAATTCTGCACCAAAAGCTCTTTGACTTGGAGGTGAAGCTACAAATTCATAATTGGCAGTATCCAATATATTATTAATATATGCTCCAATTGAAAAATGTTCGTTAATATTGTATCCCACATTTAAGTTCAAAAAGAAACCACCCAATTGACCGTAATTAAACTTACGTCCAACACGCTGACCTTCTATTACTGGATCTCCACCAATAATAATATCTGTATTTGTTTCTGCTGCAACATTTCTACCTGAGAAAAAGTCATATTTTTGAATCCATCTAGCTAATAAAGAACCATAAAGTTTATTATTAGTAAAATTTAAAGCTGAGCTTATTTTATGTTTTGGTGTATTAATAGGCAAATCTAAGACAGTTACCACTCCATCACCATTACCATCATTTTCCATATCATTTTTGTCTAAACTAAAATCAAAGTATGAATAGTTAAATGACATATTATATTTTTCATTAAAATAATAGTTAAGTCCTAAATCAAAACCATAGGTATCTACGTTTCCAAAATTTAAATATGTCAAAATATATCCACCTGCATCATAAAAACCTGGTGCTAAACCAGCTGTTAATTCTTCGATTGGCTGATCTCCTCTGTGAGTAACTACTGCACCTCCAGCTAAACCTCCTGGTACAATATTAGTAAGAGGGCTTAAAAAGTTTTCAGATATATTATAATATGCATTTGCATCAATAAACAGTTTATTTTCAACTAAACTACCTTTATATCCAAATTCAAATGTTTGGATGGTTTCTACTTCAACTGGATCAATTTTTGAACCATCGGATAAAGTAAAACCTTCCCCATTACCCAAAATAATACCACCAAATAAATCTCCGCTTAAATTTAAAATTGTAGGTGAAGCAATACCTTTTCCATAGGTTAATCTCCAAGTTCCTTTATCTTTTGTATACGTTATACCCGCTTTAGGAATAAAATTAAAACCATATAAATCGTGATCATCACCTCTGGCTGCAACCACTAGTTTAACGCCTGAGTCATTAAATTTGTACTCTAATTGGCTATAAAATCCTTTTTGTTCTAGTTCAATTGGTGCATTAGCGTCTAATAAATATGTATCTCTACTATCTGCTTTATCTTTTTGATATTGGACACCAAATATATAATCTAATTGACCTATACTATTATTATATTGCAACTCTGCATTTAGTCGATCAGATTTATCAACAAAAGTTGGGGGATTTACCCCTCCAAATGATCCTTCTAAAGCTTCCTCATGTGTGCTTCCCGCACCGATTAGAGCATGATAATTTTCTGTACGAGTTGTAATTGAATAAGTATCATCTGTAGAACTCCAAGTTTTATATAATTGAGCAAAGAGATGTTTTGAGGTGTAAGTACCTTGTAGGTACTGGATTCCCCAATCTTTAATCTGATTTCTACCTACATTTGTTACAGCCAAATAGCTACTTTTACTTGTACCGTATGCTACTTTTGCCTCACTAGTTGATGTAGGTTTATAGTAAACTGAAGCTTCTCCTTTTAAAAATTTAGATTTACGGTCAAGTTCTAATTCTGGGTGTGCTATTCCACCAACATATACAGAGTCTGTCCATTTTACATCAGTTCCTTCAGTATAACCTCCAGTTACTTTATAAGCCCATCTGTCATTTAGTTTTTTTGCATGTCTAAAACGGGTGCTGATTGTGTTAAATGAACCTCCTCCTATTACAATTTCAGTACCTTCATATTTCCAAGGAGTTTTAGTAATAGTATTTACTAAACCATTATGTGCATTTGGGCCATATAAAGCAGAAGATGGTCCAAGTACTATTTCAATTCTCTCAATATCTTCTTTAATTATAGGGCTTAATGGTCCCATTGGTAACCCAGTAGCAATCAACGATGAAAATCTATTATCATCTAATTGAAGCATTTTAGGATTAAAAGCTGAATTAAAACCGCGAATATTAAAACCACTAACAAATGCACCTGTTTTAACAAAGTCAATTCCTTTTTGTTGTGCAATCAACTCTCCAGGATCTCCAACAAAATTATTTAATTTTTTTACAGAAATCACATTTATTGTTACTGGTGCTTCAGTTATTTTTTCTATTTTTCTGGAACCTGAAATTACAACTTCATCCATTAATTGACTACTAGTTTCAAGTACTATAATCCCCATATCGACGATGTCTCCACTAATAGTTACTTCTTTTTTATATGTAGTAAGCCCTATAAATGAGAAAGTAATAGTATAAGTCCCATCATTAATGTTTGTTATTTCGAATTTACCATTTGAGTCTGAAGCCACACCTTTAGAAAGGTTCTCAATATAAATTCCAGCTTGAGAAATTTTTTCACCAAATTCATTGGTCACTATTCCTTTTACACCTCCTTGAGAAAAAATAGAATTAGAGACGAAAAATAAAATTAAATAAAATGCCGTTGATTTATTCATAATTTATAGTTTAAGTTAATTAAAATGATTTATAATAAGTATTTATATTTCATGGTTTTACGTGCTTTTTCAAGTACTTCGTCATTATGGTTAGATAAATACGATGCAAATATCCCAACTCTTAAAATTTCAAATTCAAATGAATTGGCTCCAGGGTCTTGATTACCCATTTTAAGCATTAATTTATATATTTTGTGGCGGAATTTTTTTGAATGAGATATGACTTGTTCAAGAATGTGTTTTTTTGTGTCTGGCTGGTACAATAGTGCCATATATAAATCCCAATATGAGCTGTTTTTTTGTAAAGATTCAAAAAAACGATCAATAATAATTTCTAACATTTTGTTAGGGTCGCTATAATTTTCTAGATCAAAAATATCATCTAATTTAGATAATAACATTTCAACAATAGATTTTAATAAACGCTCTTTTGATCCAAAATGATAGAATAATAATCCACTAGAGATATTAGCTTTTTTACTTATGTTTATAGTAGAAGTTCTGTGATAACCTCTTTTAGCAAACAACTCAAGAGCAACAAACATAATCTTTTCCTTGGCTGTTTTCTTTTTGGTTTTTACTTTTTTTAGTGTCATGATTTAAAAACTGACTAATTACTCAGTCATCAAATATATAATATTATTTATATAAAAAAAATATATTCGCAATTATCTACTGGAATAATTATGAATATATAAGAATAGATTGTATATTTTAAGTTATTTCATAAGTAATGGTGATAAAATAGAATGCATAATTAATGAGAGAATTTGAAAGATATAGGATTTTTTCGTAAGTTTTAAAAGTGAATTGAACAGGAATATTATTATAAAAATCNGATATAGCCTAAATAAAAAGTGCTTAACCTTAATTTGTTATTGTAGATGTTTTTTTTAGCTTTAAAAATTAGACTTTTCTCATGGTTCTTCAAGAATTTTTAAGTTTTATGATAGTTCTTAAATGATATTCAAAAGCATTTTGTTCTAATTTGCGGACATTATTCTTTTTATTAACATATAAAGTTGAATTATGTGCTTTTCTTTATTTTTTGAATATTTGTAAATTGTTTTTTGATATAACTAATTTCTTTTTTGGAATGAATAAATCTTGAAGTAATAATAAATATTAAAAAAAGTTTAAGTTATAAATTTTGCTGATTAACTACTTTGCGGTATTGAGTAGAATTAATTAACTCATGTTTTTTTAACTGCCTATTAAAATAACTAACACTATTGAATTCTGATTTAAATGCCATATTATAAACACGTATTTACGGTCTCTTAAAATTAATTTTTTGTCAAACTTAATTCTTTTAGCTTCCTTTGACTGACATTCTTATTTCCCAATACAATAAGTAATTTCTCCTTGTTTACAGTAGGTTAGAGAGAGGGAGGGGTGTAATTAAAGTGTTTGATTTTACTCTTTGCCATCTGAAAAAAGAACTTATCGTGCGTTAAAATCAACATTTGATGTTCTGTTTCCTTTTTCAAAATAATGTCTAGCACATTATTTTTGGCATATTATAATCTTCTTCGGTTTTTACGTTTTTTTGGTTTCTTTTCAAAATCATCTGATTCGTCTAACTCGATGTTACTATTGAAAAGGGTTTGTAGAATATCAAATATGAGTTCCAAAATATAACTTTCAGTACTTTCACTAACAAGATTTGCTCTTAAAGTATCGTTATTAGAAATGATTTCACCTAATCCTTTATGACTTAATCTTTGGTCAAAAAATGAAGCGTTAACTGAGATTCCTTTTTTGTCACAAAATACAATTTCAGTATCAACGTTAATTAAGGAAATTCCATCGCTCTTTAAATTTTCATGGAAACTTATAGAGTTATTTGACATCTTGAGTGTGGCAATTATTTTTTCTTTTAAAATAAGACTTCTTAAATCAATTGGTTCATAGATTTTATTATTGAAACTACTTGTCCTAGGCAGTATTTTAATCTTTTGTAAATTATAAGTTTTCTCAATCTTTGCACAAAAAATGTCACTTTGAGAAATTGCTAAATAATTATTAAAATCAATATTCATTTTTGGCTTTATAAGGAAAACTTCATTGCTTGTTCCTTTAGTGTAAATGCTAAATTGATTGTTTTTTAAATCATACTCGGCTGCGCACAGATTAGAAATTTTTTGTAAAGTCTGTGAATTGATTTTACTTCCACGTTTTGAATAAATTCTAATTTCAAGATGATCTAGAATTTTAGAGTTTGGTGTGCTTTTTAGATTTAACTTGTAATCAGAAATTATATTTTGAGTTTTCTTTTCTTTAGGAAAAGGGATAGAATTTGTATTCAGTTTTACATCAATTTCTTCTTTTTTGAATGAAATATCAATATCTATTAGGTTGTATTTTTCTTTTATTTTTTTTGATATGTGGTCAACATAATAATTGCTAAAATCAAAATCATTAATTATTGGAGTCATAATCATTCTATATTCGTTTTTAGTTCCATTTTCTGATATTTGAATAGTGTAATTATTATCTTTCATTCCAAGTATACTCGCGTAACTGTTCGTAATATTTTTTAATTCCTTTTTACTCAAAGTACATCCTGGTTTTGTAGTAATATTAATTTGAATATTTATAGGCGATTTTAATAAAGAAGTGTCTGTTAATTTTTGATTATTTTTTTCATTACTACTATTTAAACTTGATTTAAAATCATTATTATTGAGCTGTTTTTCCTGACCTTCATAGCTTAAAAGTTTTTTTATTCCAGCTAATGAAAGCTTACGATCAATAGAACTGCCTTTATAATAAACACCTTTGTCATCCATAAAGCCAATTCCCTTCCCAATTTTAACTTTAATTCCTCATTTTTTAAATGAAATATTACATCATCCATAGTGTCTGACATTCCAATAGCTTTAAATATCTTTTCTTCTAAAGGTTACATTCGTTTATCTGAGGATTTAAAAACCTCATTATTTTTTACTTTTTCAAGAACACGCTCAACCTTCCGGAGGTTATATTTTGCTTCTATCTCCCTACAAAAATCCATATTTTTATAATGCGTATAACTGTCAGAAACAACGTTGTTATTTTCTAAAATTTTTGAGCTCACAATATTGACATGTTCTCTCTCCGATGACTCTTCATGAATATATACGGCAAAGGGATTATTTTGAAAACCAATTTTAGCGGCATAATCGTTTGAAATATCAATCCAGTCTTGAACGTTTAATTTCCCAATGTCTCCAGGCGCTATTCTCAATTTCACGTGGAATGTTGGTTTTGAACATCGATCATTTAATGCATTGTTTTCTAACATCTGTAAATAGATATCTTTACTATTTCCTAAACATTGATTTGTGTAAATAATTTCTCCTCCTTTTTCACAATACGAAAGGGCATTTTTCGTGTGTGCAATTGATTCAAGTTTAGCTATCATTGTAATTTTTTTAATTCGTTTTCTAATTCTTGCTTGCGTATTTCCTTATCAAAACTTTTGTTTAACACCTTATATTCATTCATAAAAGAAGGTTCTTTACTTTTTATTTTATTAAATAAGTTCACAACATTATTAGGTATTTCTTTACGATGTTCAAATTGCTTTAAGTAGTAGTAATTATAAAATAACTCGTAATTCTCTTTTTCTTGTTGAAGATCACTTTGCTGTAAAAAATATGATGAGAGATATTTAATACCTGACCAAGAAATAACAACAAATGCAATAATAGATATCACAAACTTTGTGTTGAGAGGGGAGTCTTTACCAAATATAATGTACTTATAATTATAAGTTTCATTGGTTCCTTTAGTTGATTTTAAAGTATTGGTAAGTTCTTGCGTAGAAGTGCCAATTTGTTTTACAATAGCATTTTGTTGTAATACTAATTTATTGAATTCAATAGATAGGTTTGTTAAAATGTCTGATTCAGGTTTTCCAACATTTTCATTTTTGATGTCAATTTTAGCTGAAACTTCATTAAGTTTGTCAACAACATTTTGCATTAAATTGAATATAACTTCTTGGGTATTATTTTCCATGTCAAATTATAGTTTTGATTTTATTTCTAAAATGTGGTTAGTAATATTTTTAATTTCGTTTAAAAGTGTGCTTTGGTCAACTAGCATTAGTTTTACACCTGAATTCAATTTTTTTGAAATTTGATTAAGGTTACTTCCGATTCGCAATAAATCAGAACTGTATTTTTTAGTATCTAAATCTTGTTTTTTTACATTAAAAATGGGTTTTCCTAATTTTTCTAAGACAGAATTTCTAATGAAAAATGATGTTTTTATTTGCATCAATTCACATTGATTATTTAATAATTCTTTGTCTTCAGAATTTAAATAAAAGACGACTCTTTCTTTATTTTTTTGAATGATTTTTTTCATGAATTTTTAATTTTAAAAGGAGTAAAGAGAATATGAAATATTGCTCTTGCCAGTCGTGGGAAGTGTGCACACTACGTGTACAACATCCCGCCTGGCTATTTGCAATATGCATTGCTCATAGAAAAGGTTTTTTGATTAAAAAAAAATGATTGAATTCTATCATCTACGACTTTCTCCATCCAGTTTTAGAATATTAAACATTTCAATAAATCGATCTTCAATCCTCGAACCATAGCGTTTTTTAATTTCTAGAAGTGTTAAATTTGATGTTATATAGGTTTTTATTCCTTTAGAGATAAATAGCATATATCGAGCATTTAAAATCTGTATAAAAATATCTTCTTTTCCATATATAAAAATATTGCTAGCAAAAGGTTCTGAACCTAAATCA
>JGI24024J18818_10000054_pt1 | contig 30132 bp, 33 predicted proteins | sample Cruoilmetagenom2_FD_18818 | JGI IMG/M metagenome (IMG submission 18818) | reverse complement strand
CTAGCCTGACGCCNGCGCTGGAAGGACCGATTCGAAAGCCTGCTTTCGCATGAGGGCCTGAAGCTTAGGTGCAGGCTGGCGCTTGGAGCTAGACATAATGAATTAGACTATCAAAATAGATATGAGGTTTCACTTATGAGTAAATCCGAAAAATGGTTATCTATTAACTTTTTTGCTTTCTTCTTTACTTGGGGTGTTTTCCTGCCCTTCTGGACAGGTTGGTTAACAACAGAAAAAGGGCTATCGGTTTCACATGCGAGCATCATAATGGGGGCAGGCATGTTTGCCCGTGCAATTTCCACCTTTATTTTATTTCCGGCAGCTACAAAACGATATTCCATACGCAATGTTATGCTTTGGACAGCTTTTTTGTCACTCCTTTTAATGTCCTTATACATAGTAGCGAATACATTTATGCCATTGTTGATTATTACCGTATTATTTAGTCTCGTTTATCCAAATTTACTACCAGCAATGGAGAGTAGCGCCTCAATGTTAATGCAAGTAGAAAAGATTCACTACGGAAAGAGTCGTTCGTACGGGTCAATTGGTTATACGATTGCACTCCTGTTAATTGGTGCTGTTGCTGCAGTGTGGAGTGAACAAGCGATACTGTGGGTGATGTTACTAGGACTCGCTTTTACGTCGTATTTACATACACGCCCTGCCCCACCTTCGCTGTCGTTAAAACCGTCCGTAATAAAAAGTGAGCGTAGTAATTCCACGTATAAACGCTTACTTACGTCAAAGCCTTTTGTAACCGTTTTAATTTTAGCTATTCTATTACAAGGATCACATGCCTCTTATTACAATTATGGCTATATTTATTTGCAGGATCTTGGCGTTAATAGCTTTTATATCGGCGTAGTACTGAATGTAGCTGTACTTTTGGAAATCTTGTTTTTCACTCAAGCGGATCGACTATTCGCCAATAAGAAAGAGTCTACCCTGTTCTTGATTGCAGCAATTGGGTCCACATTACGTTGGCTATTGATTTTCTTTTTCCCAACGGTTTGGGTGTTCATTATTTCTCAATTATTGCATGCCATATCATTTGGAATCGCACATTATGCCTTTATTCAATTCATCTCAAAACGTACAGCGCCTGATTTAATACCTGCAGCACAAGGCATGTATGCAGCATTCGCAATGAGCTTGAGCACAGCCCTCTTGACATTTGCAGGCGGGTATTTATATGAAATAAATCCAGGAGTCGCATTTTTGGGCATGACGTTATGTACGATTCCCGCTATCCTAATTGTACTTTTCACAAGAAAAAAATGCGCATACTAAAGAACTATTTATTGTCCGACCGACAGAAAATGATTAGTTGTCTCGAATGATATAGAAAGAAAATCGAGACGGGAGTGTACCTACATGTCACGAATCTCAAAATTCGATGTACTACTACTAATGCAACAACTGGATGAACTTTTAGAAAATCGCAAAGAAGATAAAAATAAAAACAAAGAAAATAGGCAAAAAAATGCGAGTAACCGATAAGGGTTACTCGCATTTTTCATTTTACGACACCACAAGCAATTCGATCTCCTGAATTTCCGGCAGGGTCTGTTACGTAATCATCTGCCTTTTCATGAATGACCAATGCACTGCCATCTTCATCGAGCAACGAATTTGCCTTCCCTTTTTCAAGGGTCAGCAATGGGGTTGTGATTTCTGTGTCCACTTCTCCATTTTCCGGCACTTTCATATTAGGCAGATCCCCACCATGATATCCTTTAGGATTATTGAACCCATGTTGTTTATCCGTTGGATTCACATGACCTCCCGCTGTCTTAAAGTCTGGTTGCTCACATTTTCCTACTTCATGGAAGTGAATCGCTTTTTCGCCAGGCTCCAGTCCTTTGAGTAACAAGCGGACCCTTACTCCTGTACTTGTTTCTGTTAACTCTGCTGATCCAATCACTTTCCCGGTTGCACTTAAAATTGTCGTTTCCATCGCATTTACAACTTCCCCGGTTACAGGAAGCAACTCTTTCGGTTGGCTAATCTGCTGACCACATCCACTTAATACAAGTATGAAACCTACAATCATCCATTTTTTCACAAAAAAACCTCCATACTAATGATTACTCTTTAGCATGATGGTCTTAAACTGAAATATTATACATTTACATGATAATCAAAATAAGGATAACGAAAAATGCAATCGTGAAGAAAATGGACATGCCTTTCATCCACTTGGCCTCTCGCTCATAACCCTTTTCTTTAAAACTAATAGCACGGAAACCGTTGGTCAGTGCAAACAATGACGTCATAAACAACACGGCAAGATTCAAATTCCCTTTAATGATACTGACTAATGCTGCTATACTCACTGCAGCAAGTAACAGACCTGCGATCCAATTTCTATTCATACACTCAATCCTTTCAAAAAAACGTAAAGCACCCATTAAAGCTTGTACTTAAGTAAAAAAGTCGGTGCAGTTTCGCACCGACTTCACATTATTTTTTATCCGTTGGTTTTTCAAGTGACACTGACTTTTCACTAGATAGTTCAACTGGTTCATCTACTGCTTTTTCAGGATGGTTCGAATAAAACTTACGACCCAACCAAGTTTGGAATATCAACAGTAAACCGCCAACTGTCCAGTATAGTGGCAATGCAGACATGGACGTGAACGATACAAACATAATCATGATTGGTGAAATATAAATCATCATTTTCATTTGTTGTTTTTGTTGCTCAGGTACTGTCCATAATGACACTTTTGCTTGGATAAAGTAGACTGCTCCCGCAATCAACATCATAATGATATCTGGATCTCCAAGACTAAACCATAGGAATTGATGGCTCTTCACATCTGGTGAATATAAAATAGCAAAATAAAGTCCCATAATGATTGGCATTTGTATCAACATCGGCAAGCAACCCATATTCAATGGATTGACGTTATGTTTTCGATAAAGCCCCATCATTTCCTGTTGCAACTTCGTTTGCTCTTCTTTATCTTTAGATGCTTTGATTTTCTTTTGGATTTCTTCCATTTCCGGTTTCATTGCATCCATTTTGACTTTCATGCCTTGTTGGCTCTTATAGTTTCGAAGCATTAATGGCATTAATACCAGTCGAATCAAAACCGTTATTGCGATAATGGCTAACCCGAAACTTCCACCGAACAAATCACCAAAAAAGTTAAGCAAAAAGTCGAAAGGTCTTACAAAAACGCTATAGAAAAACCCTTCTTTATTTTCTACACCCGCACAGCCACTTAATAAAACAGCAGCAAGAACAATCATCGACAGTAATCCGATTTTTTTCTTCACTAGTTTCACCTTCATCTTTTAAGCTATAGCAAAGTATACCTTATATGACTACCACTTTTCAAATCAATAGAGAAAGATTCTCATTCTCCTGCGCTTAAACTGTTGCAGACAAGGCGAATCGGAAATAGTCATGCGCTTTTTGATCACGGAATTGTTTTGGTGTCACTTCTGTATATTTCTTGAAGATACGTGTAAAATAGCTCTGATTACAGAAGTGATACTGCTTGGAAATATCGGAAATACTTTTATTTGTATTACGTAAATAGTATTGGGATTCTTCTACTCTTCTGACATTTAAATATTCTACAAGTGTAATTCCCACATGTTCACGGAAAATTCGTGATAGGTGGCTTGTACTTACCCTAAAATGCTTGGCAATGTCTTCTACAGATAGTTCGGACTCCAANTCATCATTAATAAATAAAATCACTTTATTGACGGTTTGATGGATAAATGTCGGTTGTTTTCTTTCAGAAATAACCATGATGAAAAAGTCAATTAAATCATCAGCAAATTGTAGAAAAGCGGCATCATTCATGTGATTGTCTACCATGTCTATACACGCAGTATTGAAAGCAAATGCTTTTTTTGAAGGCACTTGATTTTCATACAATTTCCTCGCCATGATAGATGACAACACGGTAAAGTAATGTTTAACACTACGAATCGTCTGCTTTCCTGCTCTTGAGGATATTCGATCGATTATTAGATGCAATGTCTGCTTCGCTTTTTCAGTTTCTAAATGGTGAATTTCATATAATAACTTTGTTTCCAAATCAAAGAAATCTTCTATTCCCTCTATTTGGGATGTAATCTCTATTTCGTTTATGTATTTTTTTGATATCGTTTCACTACCTGACAATTGATTCTGCAGCATAAAATCCCCATCTTTCTTCACTTTAGACCTATTAAATTCACACATTTTATTTAACTATATAATGAATCTTGATATAAGAAAATAGATTTATTATTTTAATTAATAAAATTCTCCTTAATTGTTAATATTAGATGTTTAATCCATCCTGAATTAATAGTGGCTATTATTACTAAATTCACTTAAATCCATTATATACCGTTACTGTCTTAAGCGCTCAAGTTTATTCGTTTTTGTCAAAGGGACAAGTACTTTCAATACGTCTTTTTAATCATCGTAAGGTGGATTTTTCAGCAACATTGCCCCTTTCACTAAAGTGTCTCCTCTGAAACAAAGTTTTATATGCTACTATAGAACTTACAATAGAATTGTTCAAAAGTGAGGTATAACAATTTGGATACAAACTCCATACAAGAAATCATGAATGTGATTCATGAATTTTTTCCAGAACATGCATCCATTGCAATTTCCAATACAAATGAATTTGTGTATTATCAACCCAGTAAAAAATTAGACCTGAAAATCCTTCCTGGTGATCCTGTTAAGGAAGGAACGGTTACTCATAAGGCCCTTCTCTATGGCCAAAAAGTAAATGAGTTCATTAACTCCGAGATATTTGGTGTTTCCTATTACGGGATGAGCATTCCCATTATTAAAGAAGGACATATTAAAGGCGCTGTGACAGCCATTCTCCCACAGCAACCCTCCCCTTTTTTAGGTCAGTATATGACAATTAAAACCGGTGAAAACTGGTACCCAGTAAAACATGAAGAGGTCCTCTTCTTGGAGACCCAACTTAGGAAAACCTTTGTAAAAACTCAATATCGAGAAGGTTTCCATCGCTTAAACTTAAGTGAACTTGAATTATTTCTAGCTTCGGAATCTTTTATCAGATGTCATCGTTCATACATTGTCAATATTTCGTTTATTAAAGAAATCCAACCCGATTCACATTCTACTTTTTTATTGGTAATGACCGATGGAACAAGAATACCGGTTAGCCAACGCTATGCCAGTTACTTTAGACGATCTTTAGGGTTTTAATATGTATATACTTTTAATATTCTCAAAAAAGGCCACGCTCGCGGTGATGAGAGCGTAGCCTTTTTCAATTATGCCCGATCCGTTTGAAATTTCTTTTCAATCGTCTCGGTATCTGTCACTGCAGGTCTTTCCAAGCTTTTCTTTTTATCTTGAACTTCTTCATTATAGTATTGAACACTTGTCATGGCGCCTTCATCGACCATGTTATTGTCTTCTGTATCGTTTGGATCTGAATGACCGGTTTTGGTTGTTTCGGTTTTATTTAACTTTTGTGATTCTAAGTACGAATTCACTTTTGTTTTTGTGTTATTGAATGCTACGAGCGCTTTTTCACGATTTTCTTTCTTACTGAAATAAGCATATGCCCCAGCCGCTAAACCTGCTAATAATAATGAGTTGTTTTTTCTTTTTCCCATCGTCTCATTCCTCCCAGTACGTTGAATTTCTTTTCAATAATCTATACATACCCTCTTATTCACCCTCTAAACTTTCCATTTAGCAAAATTCTTGAGTGGTTATTGGTTTTTCACCATATCCACATGAGGGATGCCATCTTCATCATATTCAGGGGATACTTCTTTAAACCCAAATGATGCGTAAAACTCTTTCAAATACGTCTGTGCTTGAAGTTGAATTTCCTCGCCTGGCCATCTTTGCTCAATATTTGCAATTGAACGTTCCATTAGTTGCTTTGCCAGTCCTTTTCCACGTGCTTTTCCATTCACTATAACTCGTCCAATTGACGCTCGGTCGTATTTGATTCCAGGAGGCAAAATTCGTGCATACGCAAGTAATTCATCATTTTCTATGTACTCAAGATGGAGCGTGTCGGCATCATATCCATCTAGCTCTGGATATGGGCATGATTGTTCCACGATGAAAACATTTACTCGAAGTTGCAAGATTGAATATAATTCACTTGTTGATAACTCTTGAAAAGATTTAATTGTCCACATTTTTCTCACTCCTCTGTTGATATTATTCCACAAATGTGGCATCCAAGTGAAATGTTTGGTATGATAACTGAAAGAATTTTGAGGTGAAACGATTTGATACGAGCGATGAAAACAGACGATATTGCTGCAGTACAGCAAATCGCGAAAATTAGTTGGAACGACACTTACGAAAACATTATTCCGATTGATGTTCAAAATTCATTTCTTCAAAAAGCTTATTCACATGCAATGATGTTGAAGCGATTGGAAAAAACCTATGTTTACGTTGCAGTTCATGATGAAGAAGTTGTAGGGTTTGCGAATTTTACACGTGTGGATGACGACGGGGACTCTGAACTTACTGCCATTTATATATTGCCAACACACCAACGTTTTGGTTATGGCAAGAAGTTGTTAGCTGAAGGTTTAAAACATATTCCTAAAGCTCAACAGCTATTAGTTTATGTGGAAAGTGATAACCAAAAAGGTCGTTCGTTTTATGAAAACAATGATTTTGAATGCATCGAAGAGTTTGATGAGTATTTCGAAGGTCACCCATTATCCACAGCTAAATATGTGCATTATGTAAAAACGCCTGTTAACAACTAAGTTGTTAACAGGCGTTTTTGTGTGCAGGTACATCTAATATTTTCATACATGAATTTATTCAGAGAAGATAGACCTTTCTAAAAGCCTGAAAACCAATCAAATTGAGGTTTCCGGTGAGCTTTGGAAACACCATGCTACACCATTACTTAATGAACGCTCAAAGAGGAGCCACTTGACTGCGTCACGTGGCTCCTCTTTGCGCTTCAAGTAATCCTGTGGCTAGGGTGTTTCCGTCGCTCCCCTTCAACCTCAACGTCATTAGTTTTTATGATTTGGGTTAAGTAAAGAATGGCCACCACCTTTATAAAGTGAGCGGCCGAAGATACAATTTCGACCGCATCCGCATCGCTTTATTTGAATCCTGATTCTCAGGGAGTGATGGACGAACACCAACCAGATGTCTGAGAAGAGAGTGATGGACGAAGTGACGAAGTCCATCACTCTTTATTCTTCAGACCATAAAGTAGCGGGTTTGAGTCCAAATGCTACTTGAAATCGGCAGTCGCAATTGAATGGTATTTAGATCTTAAAGGACCGATCGAACTTTGCCCGATTTTTCTTATAATAGTTGGTTTGTTGACTGAACGTCATTTTGATAAAAAGGATCTTCTTTTAAATGGTCCGGTGTTTTTCGGACGAAACACATAATAGCTGCGATGTAAAATAGAATTGGAGCCAATAAGAGAATTCCCGATAATAAACCCGATACCACGAACAAGATACCTGCTGCTTTTGGACTCTTGTTTTTAGAGACTTTTATCACACCAATAATGCTTAAAATAACACTTATGAATAATGCCCCAACCAATACCCAGCCTACAACTCCAAATACGTCTAATCCTACATCGATGCTTTCATTTATGACTGCAATATCTTCAGGATTCATAGTCGGATCTTGATTTATGATTTCTTCTTCGAATATTTGCTTGAATTCTGTCGTATCTATCGCTGTTGTGCTTACCACTGCTAGCGTAACGAAAATCAAGAACAGTAAATTTAAAATCGTACCGATAATTCCTAAAGCAACTTCTCCAGCTCTACTCAAAGCATTCACCTCTTTGTCTAGTTTATTCTTATATATGTACGAACCAAATTCATTTTTGGTTTCATATTTACAATATTCCCGTCATAAATATTACTAAACTTGTTTAGCGACAGGAAATGGGGGTATTTCATGATTAACACCAAACAGAGAGGAGAAGATGATACCATGGAAAAGAAAGTCATATTTAGTCAAGCCGATTTTATGTACACAATGGTGGGTGCATCTGTACTGACAGGATTCTTATATATATTTACACAAATGTGAGGGATGGGTACATGATTGGAATTACATAAAAGGCAATCCACTAAATGACATAGCGGATTGCCTTTTACTTATGCCTTAACATCCTCGTATTCGTCAGATTGCTCGAAAGCCGAAACGACATATGCACAAACAGCTTCCATTTTATACTCTTTTTCACGCGCAAAATCCGCCGCTCGATTAAGAAGTTTTTTGGCAACACCCTGACCTCGAAGTGTTGGAGAAACGAATGTGTGGTCCATCACCATTACATCACCTAACAGCGTCCACGTGATTTCTCCTAAAGTTTGATCATCTTTTTCATACACAAATGCAAACACATCATGACCTGATTCTTTATACAGAAAATCCATTATCTACCACTCCTTTTTGTCAGTTTAGCATGATTTACCTTTTAAATGTTAGTGGACGAAGTTTTGCTTCAATTTGTTCACGCTGCGGTTCTAAAAACGGTGGCAATGCCAATGTTTCGCCTAATGCATCCATCGGTTCATCTGTTGCAAACCCAGGTTCATCGGTTGCAAGTTCATACAAAATGCCATTTGGTTCGCGGAAATAAATCGATTTAAAATAATACCGATCGACTTTACCGGAAGTTGTAAACCCTTTTGAACGTAGTAATTCTTCCCATTTGTCATACTCTTCAAACGTATTTACCCGGAATGCAACGTGGTGAACACTGCCACGACCCGGACGTTCCATTGGTAAATCATTGCGTTCTTCAATATGCACTTCAGAAGCTGGTCCACCTTTGCCTGTAGAGAACACAGTAATTTCAGGCATGCCTTCAATCATTGAAGGGTATTCCCCTACCATCTTGAATCCTAATACTTGAGTTAATACGAGTTGTGTTTGTTCTGCTTTACGTACCGTCAGTGTGACATGCCCTAAACCAACAATTGCATATTCTTCAGGGACTTCGGACTTTGTCCAAGCAATGCCATAGGGCACCCCTTTCCCGTCGTCTACAACCAGCATAAGTCGTGATCCTTCGAAGTCTTCAAAGTACAGCGTTTTTCTATCGAAACGTTCAACCACTTCTTGGAAATAGACATTGTATTCGGTAAAACGTTTTTTCCAATAGCTTAGGGCATCTTCACTTTTCACACGAAATGCTGTGTTGCTTATGCTTGATACCCCAGGCACAGTTTTCCCGGCACGGGGGATGTCAAAGTAAGTCATATCCGTTCCTGGCGTTCCGACAGCGTCGGCATAAAATAAGTGGTAAGACGATGTGCTATCTTGGTTTACACTCTTTTTCACGAGTCGCATTCCTAATATACGTGTGAAAAAGTCATGGTTTTTTTCAGCGGCCGCAGTAATGGCCGATACGTGATGAATTCCTGCTAATTCCATGAAATTCCCTCCAATGATTAATATCTCGAATTCAAGATATTATATTTCCACCTAGTTTATCATGTGTTTTCGGGATATGCAATTTATATAAGATGCGCTTGAAAGTACTTTTTATGTGGACTGTGTCTATCGCACATTTGCGCTGCCGCACGTTCCGCATGAGCCAACAAGTATGAAAACCACATACTTGTGGGTCTCATTCTCCACGCTCCTGCGGCCGTGTAGGCGCAAATGTACTCTTCCGTTTTAAATCAGAAATGCCTGCTCATGTAATGAAAGAATAAATGCATCACAGAAAATACACAAATGCTTCCTTCCAATGAAGAGAAACAATCACCACTTAAAAAGACGACCACAGTGAAAGTCACAAATGTTTTTCAATGGCTTCCGCTGGGACCCTTGGGGTGGTTCTTAAAAAAACGGAAATGCTAATCGTTTGCAGTGCGCTTCTTTCCTATGAAGAGACACAATTGCCCCTCAAATTGTGGCGCGAATCAGCGATGCACTCTTTTTCTTTTTATTAAATTGGCTGCTTACTTTAAAGAACGGCTATGTTATGTTTCATTTTGATTTTTACTTGTCTTGAGATATGGAGCAAAACAGCGAAGACTCCTGCGGGAAAGCGAGACAGCCGAGACCCCGCAGGAGCTTTGAAAGGAACGAAGGCTAAGAACGTCACATCCTGTGACAACGCCTTAGTGACCAACATCCTGTTGGCCGAGGAGGCTTGGCGCCCGCCCGCAGAAAGCGAAGCTGTTTTGCTCCATATTAACAATATCAACTGCATCCATTAAGTTAGCTATTATTTTATTAAGGTTCAAAATAAATGTGATAATTCTTAATAATTCGGGTATTAATACTTGGAGATATTTATTTTGACGGGTGTTAGTTCATGTTATAAGATAGTGAATGCCAAGTAAGTTTATCTGAATTAGGAGGAACTATATAATGAAAAAATTAAGCTTTTTACTTTTATTAATGATTACAGCAGTTTTGGTATTGGCTGCATGTGGGAATAAAGACAAAGAAAATGAAACAGATCATGAAGGTCATGATGAAAATGCAAGTGCGGACCTACTTTCACAAGTGAAAGAAAACGGTGAGTTATTGGTTGGAACTGAAGGAACGTACGCACCATTCACTTTCCATGATGAGTCTGGTAAATTAACTGGATTCGATGTTGAAATCGCGGAAGAAATTGCTTCACGTCTAGGTGTTGAAGCGAAGTTTATGGAAACACAATGGGATGCAATGTTCCCAGGTCTAGACTCAAAACGTTTTGACATGATTGCCAATCAAGTCGGAATTAAACCAGAACGCCAAGAAAAATATGATTTCTCTGATCCATACATTTCTTCTTCAGCCGTTTTGGTAGCACATGCGGATAATACGGATGTAAAAGGTTTTGAAGATATCGAAGGATTAAAGTCAGCCCAATCTTTAACAAGTAACTACGGTAAAATGGCTCAATCTTATGGTGCAGAATTAGTTGGTGTCGATGGGTTTATCCAAGCGATTGAATTGTTGAACTCAAATCGTGTTGATGTAACAATCAATGATAAATTATCTGTTTTAGATTTCCAAAAACAAAAACCGGACGCGAAAATTCAAATCGTGGCCGAAGCTGAAGATGCAGCACAAAGTGGTTTGATGTTCCGTAAAGAAAGTGAAACGTTAGTAGATGCTGTAAATGAAGCTTTAGCTGAAATGATTGAAGACGGCACATACGATGAAATTTCTGAGAAATGGTTCGGCGAAAATGTTTTGGAATAATTTTTCCTTCGACCCTGATAAAATGGAGCGCTATCTAGATATTGCTCAATCCTCCCTCCTGCCTTTGCTGGAGGGTGCTGTTGTATATACGCTTCCTTTAACTTTAATCACATTCGTCTTAGGTTTAGCACTAGCAATACTAACTGCATTAGCTCGGATTTCTACTATTAAACCGTTCCAATGGATTGCCCGAATCTATGTATCTGCGATTCGTGGTACGCCATTGTTGGTACAGCTTTTTATTTTATTCTATGGTTTAGGCTCAGTCGGAATTGTGATTGATCCTTTCCCGGCTGCCGTAATCGGGTTTTCGTTAAACGTTGGGGCATATGCATCTGAAGTAATCCGTGCCTCAATCCTGTCGATTCCAAAAGGGCAATGGGAGGCAGCGCAAATGATGGGGATGTCCTATTCCCAAACGTTACGTCGTGTGATATTACCACAAGCTACACGTGTCTCAATCCCGCCGCTGTCCAATACATTCATCGGTTTAGTAAAGGATACTTCGTTGGCATCTGCGATTCTTGTTACCGAAATGTTTAGAAGGGCACAAGAAATTGCAGCATTCAACTATGAAGTCTTGCTGCTCTATACTGAAGTAGCGATTCTCTATTGGATTATCTGTTTCTTACTTTCGCTTGTCCAAGGTCGATTGGAACGTCGATTCGATCGCTATGTATCGAGATAATCAATTGAATGGATGAAGAAGAAAGGAGTAAAAGATGATTTCAATAACTGGATTACACAAACAATTTGGTGAACTAGAAGTACTAAAAGGAATCGATTTGCAAGTTAATAAAGGTCAAGTAGTCGTTGTGATTGGACCATCCGGATCCGGGAAAACAACTTTACTCAGATGCTTGAATATACTGGAAGTGCCGACTACAGGTAGCATTACCATTGAGAATCAGACGGCGGACTTTTCTAAGCCTGTACACAAGAGAGAAATAGAGTTATTCAGAAGAAATTCAGCGATGGTTTTCCAAAACTATAATCTGTTTCCTCATATGACGGCATTACAAAATGTCATGGAAGGTCCAATGATTGTCAAGAAGATGGCCAAGATTGAAGCGCGTAAAAAGGCAGAAAAGTTATTGGCTAAAGTGGGACTTGGAGACAAGCTGGACTTTTATCCACATCAACTTTCTGGTGGGCAACAACAACGTGTAGGGATTGCCAGAGCACTCGCATTGGAACCAAAAGTGATGTTGTTTGATGAACCGACTTCAGCCCTTGATCCTGAGCTTGTAGGAGAGGTACTGCAGGTTATGAAAGACTTAGCGGACGAAGGTATCACGATGGTTGTCGTGACACACGAAATGCGTTTTGCAAACGACGTTGCAGATGAAGTCATATTCATGGACCAAGGCAAAGTTATCGAACGTAGCAAACCAATTGATATGTTTACACAACCTAAGGAAGAACGAACCAAACAATTCCTGAACTTACTTCAATAATTTGAAAAGCATCTATTTCTAACCTAACTGGTTATTGGAATAGGTGCTTTTTTATGCTTAAAAATTAATTTAGGTAAAATGGTGATTTGATTGTATGGTCCAGGGTAAATATATAAAGAAGAATCAGAGTTTGAAGGTTCAAGGAGTTCAAGGACGATACAGAGTTGAAGGGAGTACATTACATGAAATATAGAATTGAGCATGACTCGATTGGTGATATCCAGGTACCAGTCGATAAAATGTGGGGCGCACAAACACAGCGTAGTAAGGAAAATTTTGCTATTGGAACTGAATTAATGCCGATTGAATTGATTCAGGCATTTGCAGTGTTGAAAAAAGCGGCTGCGAAAGTGAACCATGATTTAGGTGCATTATCTGATGTGAAAATGAACGCGGTCTCAAAAGCCGCGGCAGAAATTGGTGCAGGCAAATGGAATGAACATTTCCCATTGGTCGTATGGCAAACCGGAAGTGGCACTCAATCCAATATGAATGTGAATGAAGTGATAGCCTATCGGGGAAATCAACTATTAAAGGATGAGGGGAGTGCAGAGTCACTTCATCCGAATGATGATGTGAATAAATCGCAAAGTTCAAATGATACATTTCCTACAGCGATGCATATAGCGGCCGTACAGGTACTGCAAGCCATGTTACTACCTGAGCTCAAGCGATTACGTGAAACGTTAAGTAAACAAGAAGAAGATTTCAAAGATGTCATCAAAATTGGACGAACCCATTTGCAAGATGCCACTCCTTTGACACTGGGCCAGGAAATCAGTGGATGGAAACACATGATTGTCAAAAGCGAAGAATTGATTCGGGAAAGTATGAAGCATGTCACCGAGCTCGCAATTGGCGGAACTGCGGTAGGCACGGGGATTAATGCACATGCAGAATTTGGGGATAGAGTGGCAGCGGAAATCAGCACAGACACTGGGATTCATTTTACATCGTCAGCCAATAAGTTCCATGCACTGACCAGTCATGACCAACTAGTTTACGCACATGGTGCTCTAAAAGCACTGGCTGCCGATCTCATGAAAATAGCAAATGATGTTCGCTGGCTTGCAAGTGGACCGCGAAGTGGGATTGGTGAAATTACCATTCCGGCAAACGAACCGGGGAGTTCCATTATGCCTGGGAAAGTGAATCCGACACAAAGCGAAGCCATAACGATGGTTGCGACCCAGGTAATGGGCAATGACGTCACAATCGGCATTGCAGCAAGTCAAGGTAATTTCGAATTGAACGTATTTAAGCCGGTCATCTTTTATAATTTCATGCAATCCGTGCGTTTGTTAAGTGACAGTGTGAGAAGCTTCCACGATCACTGTGTTGTTGGAATCCAGCCAAACCTTGAGAAACTTTCACATCACGTCAGCAACTCATTAATGCTAGTAACCGCCTTGAACCCCCATATCGGCTATGAAAATGCGGCGAAAATAGCAAAGCGTGCACATGAAAATGGATTGACCTTGAAAGAATCGGCACTACAGAGCGGTCTATTAACAGAAGAGGAATTCAACCAAATTGTCGACCCTTCAAAAATGATTAAATAGACAAACTTATAAAAAGTGCCAGGAACTCGTGTTTTTGTGAGACGTAAAACGTCCCGAAAAATCGAAGGTCCTGGCACTTTATTTTATTTGTTTGATTCCTCGGAAACAATAAAGGCGAGGTCGTCATTGCCGAATAGTTGGAGGATTTCGATGAGTGTACTTGTTTCAATATCCAGATCCATGGGTTCGTTGTTGTCGATGATGGATTTCATCGCTTCATTTGTCACCTGAGTGGGATACGCTTTTTGATATAGAGTAAAGGGGTCAATCTCATGATTTTGACACCATTGCACAAACAATTGAATCATCACTTGTTCGTCTTCTTGGTATTTTTGGATGATGTATTCGGTTATCTTTTTTTGGTCCATCATTAAGAATTCCTCCTGTAATCAAATATGAGAATATTGCTTATAAGCTTTGTTATCTTGGACAGGATTGTTGTTCGAAAAATAAGCACCTCCTAAGGGAAGTGCTTACTTAAACCAACCTTTCTCTTTAAAACGAGAAATGGCCTCAATGCGGTTGCTTACGTCCAATTTTTCTAAAATCACGGAAATATAATTTCGAACGGTTCCAGTTGTAATATACATTTGGCTTGCGATTTCTTTCGTGTTTTTTCCGTCAGCAATGAGTTCAAGCACTTGGTGTTCACGATCGGTCAACGGGTTGTCTTCTCCGCTATAGGCGAGATCGATAAGTTCGGGTGCATACACACGGCGACCTTCCATGATGCTGCGAATGGAATTCGCCAAATCTTCACTCGGGCTATCCTTTAACAAATACCCTTTGACGTTTGCTTTTCGAGCCCTTTCAAAGTAGCCAGAACGTGCAAATGTCGTAAGAATGATTACTTTACAGTCGTGGTCTTTTAGTTCTTCCGCGGCGTCCAACCCAGTTTTTAAAGGCATCTCGATGTCCATAATGCAGACATCCGGATTCAATTGATGAACTAGCGAAAGAACTTCCTCCCCGTTGCTAGCTTTCCCCACAACTTCCAAGTCTTCCTCCAAATCAAGCAACGACCCAAGAGCACCTAGTAACATACGTTGATCTTCTGCAAGTACAATGCGAATCATGACAATTCCCCCTTATTCGATTGTAATATGACATGCGGGATACGGATATTTAGTGTTGTTCCATAACTTCCTGAAATTTCAAGTGCCCCATTAACAAATTCTAAACGTTCTTTCATTCCGCGAAGCCCATTTCCTTCTAAAAATTTTTGCCCCATTTTAAAGCCAATCCCATTGTCTTGTACTTGTAAAAATATTTCTGAGTGAGATTGCTTAATCAACACATGGCAAAATGAAGCTTGGCTATGTTTGACGACATTCGTAACCGCTTCTTTCAAACACATGGTTAACACGTTTTCGACGAGCAAGGGGGTTTCTTTTAATGCGAAGTTCCCTTTTACCCGAAAATCAATTTCCGCTGCTTTTAATAGTTGTTGCACACGTGAAAGTTCGTCTTCTAGTTTACAGGCACGTATATTTGATACGAGTTCCCGAACTTCTTTTAATGCAATTCGAGCGGTATGGTTTATATCTTGAAGTTCCGTTTTGGCGCGGGTTGGATCCTTTTCAATCACTTTGCTTGCCAAATCACTTTTCAGCCCGATTAATGACAGTTTTTGACCTAGCGTATCATGCAAGTCGCGGGCAATACGCTGGCGCTCCTGAATGACAATGAGTTGGGATATACGCTTGTTAGCGTCTTCTAGCTGACCTTCCAGTTTTTCCTGCTTAATCCGATTGTACGAATTAAGTGGCAGCAAAATCACCCCTATAACCCCGATAATAAGGAAAGGGAACTGTGAGAGGAATAATTCATTTTGTGTGAAGAACCCAATACAGACAGAAACAATCGTTGTTACTAGATGAACGACATACATCGTAATAAATCCTGCTTTGTTACGGATGTTTCCAATGAAAAAGGCTAGGAACAAGGAGAAATATAGATATCCAAATAAGATAATTAAAGATATGCTAACAGCAATTTGAAAACCAATCCAGACATACATTTTCCATCCCTTGGAATTGAATGATTGACGATAACTGATGAAAAATATTAAAACAAGCAGAAGTCCGATGAAACTTTCAAAAGGTGAAAATGATTTGAATATGAAAAACAACGGCAATATACAAAATATAATCCATATATAGATACTGACGTAAGGATTTTTAGGGAAAATTTGATACCAGCTTTGCATAAGTACCTCCAATATTTAGAGAGTGTTGATGTGTAATTAGTATAACAGAGGAAAAACCATTCCATGAGCGGAATGGTTCTTTGTCTTTCTAAAGTGCCCCAACTATAGGCTATTCTTTTGAACATAAAGCATAAGTCGAATCTACTTTGAATACGATAGAAATAGACTGAGGAGGTAATTGATATGACACCTCTAACAATTACAGAGCCAGTTTTGTGCTTGCGTTAGCTCCACCATTACTATGAAACTCGAGTTTTCTCAATTTTTAAAGGGGGGTATGAAGATGCAAAATGATCGTAAATCCTTTGTTCCATTGGCTATCCTAAATCGAAACTTTGAGGAAGTAAAACCACCTCTCTCTCCGGCCGAGGCAATGGATGAATCCAATCGATGTCTCTATTGTTATGACGCACCTTGCATTCAAGCGTGTCCAACTAGCATTAATATTCCTTCTTTCATCAAAAAAATTGCTTCTGGAAATATATTGGGGTCAGCTACCACCATTATGGACGCCAATCCAATTGGGGCAAGTTGTGCACGAGTGTGCCCGACCGAAGAACTATGTGAAGGTGCATGTGTGTTAAACCACTCCACCAAGCCGATTATGATCGGGGATTTACAGCGCTATGCCACAGACTGGGCCATCAAAAATGAACAACTATTATTTAAACCAGGCGAAAAGAATGGCATGAGCGTTGGCATAATCGGAGGCGGTCCTGCAGGTTTGTCCGCAGCTCGGGAGTTGGCACGCCTGGGCTACGCTGTCACGATTTATGAAGCTAAATCACATGCTGGCGGCCTTAATGCATATGGAATTGTCTCTTTCCGCTTACCACAAAAAGTTGCTCAATGGGAAGTTGAACAAGTAGAAAAATTAGGTGTTCAAATCAAAACAAATATTAACGTAGGGCAAGATATATCCGTGAATGAAATTCTTGAAACATATGATTCTGTTATTTTGGCAGTTGGCATGTCCAAAGGTTCCATGCTTCAAATTGAAGGGGAAGAGCTAAAAGGGGTTCACGATGCGATTCAATTTGTTGAAGATTCCAAAACGAAAGAAATTACAGATGCATTGGTCGGGAAACGTGTTGTTGTAATAGGTGCGGGTAATACGGCCATCGATGCTGCTACTTGTTCAGTCCGCTTAGGGGCCGAAAACGTGAAGATTCTGTATCGTCGTTCTCAAAAGGAAATGACTGCATATGAGTTTGAATATGAATTCGCTAAACAAGATAATGTTGAATTCAGATGGCTGACCGCTCCAACTCGGTTGATAGGAGACGAAAGTGGCCAAATCAAACAATTGGAATGTATCAAAATGCAATTGGGTGAGCCAGGTAATGATGGCCGCTGTCGCCCAATTCCAATTGAAGGTTCTGAATTTATGATTGAAGTGGATGCTGTCATTAAAGCGATTGGGCAAACGAGATATCAAGATTTAATCGAGGCATTTGAACTCGAACAACAAAAAGGAAGCGTCAAAGTTAATCTCGAAACGTTTCAAACTTCCAATCCAAAAGTGTATGCGGTAGGCGACGTCATTTTTGGTGAAGGACAAGGGGAAGCGATGGTGGTTTCTGCTGCCCAACATGGCAAAAAGGCTGCTTATGCCATACATCAACAACTAAAAAAGACCACTAGTGAAACCGTATAGTCAAAAATAGTCAGCTACTACCAATTGCTTAGGAGGAATTTTGATGGCAGATTTAAGGATTAATCTTGCTGGAATCGAGTCACCGAATCCATTTTGGCTCGCCTCGGCACCACCAACGAATTCAGGGTATCAAGTTCAACGAGCGTTTGAGGCAGGCTGGGGTGGAGCCGTTTGGAAAACTCTTGGTGAACCGATTATTAATACTTCTTCAAGATTTGCCGCAACAAGCTTTAATGGCAAAAGAGTGGCGGGTTTTAACAATATCGAACTGATTACCGATCGTCCACTTGAAGTGAATTTAAAAGAAATTTATGAAACGAAGAAACGCTTTCCAAGAAACGTGATCATTGCATCCTTGATGGTAGAACCGACGAGAGAAAAATGGCATGAAATTGTCAAGCGAGTAGAAGCCATTGGTGTTGATGGTCTTGAATTGAATTTCGGATGCCCTCATGGAATGGCGGAACGTGGGATGGGTGCTGCTTCCGGTCAACAACCTGATCTCGTTGAATCACAAACGATGTGGGTGAAAGAGGTCGCACAGACCCCAGTTATTGTGAAACTCACACCAAATATTACGGATATAACAATGACCGCTAAAGCAGCTGTCAGAGGTGGAGCAGACTCAATTAGTATGATCAATACAATCAATAGTTTAGCAGGAGTCGATTTGGATTCGTGGAATACAATTCCTCACGTTGCAGGAAAAGGGGCTCATGGCGGCTACTGTGGTCCTGCCGTCAAACCGATTGCACTAAATATGGTTGCTGAGTGTGCAAGAAACGTGGATATCAGTATTCCGATATCAGGAATCGGTGGTATTTCAAATTGGCAGGACGCGGCTGAATTTATGTTGATGGGTGCAACGAATGTTCAAGTTTGTACAGCAGCTATGCACCATGGATTTAGTATCGTGGAAGACATGATTGATGGACTCAATAACTACCTCGATGACAAAGGGATTCGAGCAGTTTCTGAAATTATCGGAAAATCAGTTGCGAAGTACTCTGATTGGGGAAATCTAGATCTAAATTATCGTACAGTAGCAAAAATTAATACGGATGTTTGCATCAATTGCAACAAATGCCACATTGCCTGTGAAGATACAGCACATCAATGTATCGATATGCTGACAGATCCGACAGGAAACAAATATTTGAAAGTCCGCGAAGCAGATTGTGTTGGGTGTAATCTGTGTTCCATTGTATGTCCGGCAGAAGGAGCAATTAGCATGATTGAGCTTCCGCGCGAGAAAATCGCCATGTCCTGGAATGAGCGTCAACATGCATTAGCTAGTTTAAGAGGATAACAAAATCTACTTAATAACGAGGAGTATATTATGAAAAAAATCATTAAAAATGGAACGATTGTCACAGCTACAGATACGTTTCGTGGGGATGTACTAATTGATAACGATAAGGTCACAGCAATCGGCATCGACTTGCCAAGTGCAGGAATCGAAGTGATTGATGCAAAAGGGTGTTACCTATTCCCTGGCGGAGTCGATCCACATACTCATCTGGAAATGCCCTTCGGCGGAACGGTGAGCAAAGATGATTTCGAGTCAGGAACCATCGCCGCGGCATTCGGTGGAACAACGACCATCATTGATTTTTGTTTAACCAATAAGGGAGAGCCTCTTCAAAAAGCAATTCAAACTTGGCACGCCAAATCTGAGGATAAAGCCGTGATTGATTATGGCTTTCACTTAATGATTGGTGAAATCAATGAGAATGTTTTAGAAGAAATCCCTCAAGTCATCGAGGAAGAAGGCATCACTTCCTTTAAGGTGTTTATGGCGTATAAAAATGTCCTTCAGGCGGACGATGAAACACTGTTTCGAACGCTTATGATGGCCAAAAAACATGGAGCACTTGTAATGGTCCATGCTGAAAACGGAGATGTCATTGATTTTCTAACAAAAGAAGCGTTAGCAGCTGGAAACACCGACCCAATTTATCATGCGTTGACCAGACCGTCGGAAGTCGAAGGGGAAGCAACCGGAAGAGCTTGCTTATTGGCAGGTTTAGCTGAAGCTCAATTGTATGTCGTGCACGTTACGTGTGCAGAAGCGGTCGAGAAAATTGCTGAGGCGAGAAACAAAGGGATAACGGTCTATGGGGAAACTTGTCCACAGTACCTTGTTCTGGATCAATCGGCTCTCGAAAAACCTGATTTTGAAGGGGCTAAATATGTTTGGTCTCCACCATTGCGTGAAAAGAAACATCAAGAAGCATTATGGAATGCATTGAAAAGCGGACAACTTCAAACCCTTGGCTCCGATCAATGTTCTTTCGATTTTGATGGACAAAAGGACTTGGGCAAAGGCGATTTCACCAAAATTCCAAATGGCGGACCTTTCATCGAAGACCGATTCAGTGTTCTATTTTCGGAAGGAGTAAAAAAAGGAAGAATTAATCTCAATGAGTTTGTAGATATCGTCTCCACGCGTTCAGCGAAGATATTCGGTTTATTCCCGCAAAAAGGAACGATTGCTGTTGGAAGTGACGCGGATATCGTGATTTTTGATCCGCAAATCGAACGGACCATTTCAGTTAATAGCCATCATATGGCCGTTGATTATAATGCATTTGAAGGGATGAGGGTGACAGGAGAGCCTGTTTCTGTACTTTCCCGTGGCGAATTTGTCATTCGAGACAAGCAATTCGTCGGTGAACGAGGGAAAGGGCAATATTTAAGACGAGGCAAGCATGAAAAAACACAACACGAATAGTAAGCGTTAAGACACATTATCGTAGGAAATTTGAAATCCAAACAAGGGAGAAGAAAATGTGAAGAGAACTTATTTGAAATCCCCTGATTTACTTCCTATCGCTAACAAAGATAGGAAACTTGGTAAATTAGGATTCGCCAATATGTGGATCGGAATGGCTGTGGTTTTAGCTGCATTCGCAATTGGTGGAGCCGGGGTCCAAAACCTATCATTGGGATGGGTTGTACTAGCAACTTTGATTGGTACGCTAGCAATAGGATTCTTTATCACATTAACAGGCGACATTGGCATTGAACATGGATTGTCCTTTCCTGTATACATGAGAGCCCCGTTTGGCACGATTGGTACACACATCCCGTCAATAGTAAGGGGAGTTACAGCTTCCTTCTGGTTCGGTATTAATACGTACTTCGGAGCAGCCGCTATTAATGGGATTCTATTTACTCTATTTGAATTTGATAGTTGGTTTTTATGTTATTTGATTTTTGCCGCCTTACAGCTAATCAACACCTCACTTGGGATTAAAGCGGTTGAACGTTTTGCGGATTTGGCAGCACCAGTCATTATTTTAATATCGATGTGGATTTATGTAGCGTTATCCGACCAAGCCTTGGAAGAAGGAAGAAATGTATGGAGCTGGGTTGAAAGTCCAGTGACAGGTATGGCTGCTTTCACCGCATTTGTTGTCGTTATTTTTAGTAATATGGGCTTCTGGGCAACTTTAGCCGCAGATATCCCTTCAATTTCTCGTTTTGTTAAAGCACCTCAAAATGAAAAAAACTGGTTTAAACGTAATAAAAGCCCAATCATCGGGAATATGATTGCGTTGCCGATAACAGAAACGTTCATGGTCGTAATTGGTGGGGTTTCTTATATTGCCGTAAAGAATTATGATCCAATTGTTGCTTTACAAGAAGCTGCAAGTGGCATCGTTCTTGCCATCTTGCTTCTTATGATTGTCTTTGCACAATGGTCAACAAATGTTGCGGCAAACTTAGTTCCTGCAGCAACCATCTTTTCAAATGTTGGTGGCCCGAAAGTTCCTTTTTATATCGGAGTCTTGATGGCGGGTGTTATCGGAACGGTCGTTCAACCATGGAACTTGTTTGATGTATTGATTCCATTTTTATTGACGGTTGGTGGTATCTTATCAGCAATTGTCGGGATCTTATATGCAGATTATTATCTCCTTAGAAAACGAAGAGTCAACGTTCCAGATCTCTATGAAAGCAAGGGTCAATTCCGTTATTTAAACGGCGTGAATTTAGCGGGGATGATTTCTTGGCTGATTGGTGGATTAGCTGCTTATTGGTTAGTGAATTATTCCTTCCTGGTAGGCTTTGTCGTTGGAGCCGCTTGTTATTATGTATTAGCTAAGTATTGGTGGTTCAAGAAATATCCTCAAAGTGAAATACAGAATCCTAGTGATGAGTTGTTTCTTGGGATGTCAGTTGGCAGAGACTGGATTATTTCCGAATATGAGGAAAACGGAGCTAGCGTTACTGAAAAGAAATGAGCGGGGAGGTTAAAGGCTTTGAGTTCATCTAAAGAGTTTGAATTAGAGAAGGTAAAGATTGAGGACTACCTGTCTAGAGGATACGCAATCAGTAAGGTGACAGAGTCACTTGATGGGGCATACGTGGAGTTTGAACAACAGGGAAAATGCGAGGACAAACAAAGTTTGGTACTAAACACAGCAGATGCTAGGAAGTACCTGTCTTCTATTATTTTTGAGCAACAGCAGATAAAAACGTAAGTCGTACGTTATAAATAGTNCAAAAGAAAACCATTCCATAAGCGGAATGGTTTTTTATTTAGCGTTTTGTTTGGAATTGTGTTGATGTTTGTACGGATGTNTTCGGAGCGTTTAGCAAGTGCTTGATTTCTTTAAAGCTTACAAATGTTTTTTTCGTTTCATCATATAAGCGGAAACGAAGCGATTGCAAACTTGTTTTCAACGTAATCGTTGTCGCTTTATGAAGTGGTGGTGCTGATTCATGTGCCTGTTCTAAACGGTAATTCGGCACTCGTGGGCTTAAATGATGCACATGGTGATAGCCGATGTTTCCAGTTAACCACTGAAGGATTTTTGGTAGTTTGTAATAAGAACTGCCATCTACTGCAGCTTTTACATAATCCCATTGTTCTTCGTCTTCAAAGTATGAATCTTCAAATTGATGTTGTACATAGAACAACCAAATGCCAAGTGAACCAGCAACGATCAGCATTGTTCCTTGAATAATCGCGAATGCTTGAATTCCTACCAACCAAATCATGAAACTATACAATACAACAATTGCCACGTTAATAAAGTATGTGTTATTGCGCTCTTTTTTACGGGCATCTTTACGGTTGAAGCGGTTAGATACCAGGTATAGGAATAAAGGTCCTAAACCGAACATTACAATCGGATTGCGGTAGAGACGATATGCAAATCGACGTCCCGGTGTAGCTTCAACATATTCGTCAACCGTCATTACCCAAACGTCGCCAACTCCGCGTTTATCCAAGTTACTGCTAGTTGCGTGGTGAATTGAATGATCACGTTTCCATTTTTCATAAGCGAACAATGTCATGATACCAGTGATCGTACCTAATACCGCGTTGGCTTTCTTGCTCTTGAAGAAAGAACCGTGTGTACAATCATGGAAAATGATAAAGACGCGAACAATAAATCCTGATGCCACTACTGACAAGGCAACAGTTAACCATACTGAAATATCTAAGCTTAGATAAGCTAAAAACCACAGTATGAAGAATGGGGGAATCGTGTTAATGATTTGCCAAACACTAGCTGATGTTTCGGATTTCTCAAATGGCGCGATTAGTTTGCGTAATTGCATTGTTTTTTCTTTACTCATAGCGTCCTCCTGGAAAAGATATATTTTAATTTTTCATTTATTTACTTGTTACATTAATAATAGACATTAGGAGCAGATGATAAAAGGCATAAACGTCAAGTGATGAGTATGACAACTGTCATATAGGACATGTTGAGTAGTACATAAAGATTGTTCGCATTATTTTTTGTAATACTCGCCAACTAATACGAAATATTTGCGGTTATTAAATTTTTTTGAAGAGTATTATTACTTTCCGAAGGGTACTTACTACTTAAAAGACGTACTGTCCGTATGCTACAGTAAATAAGAAGAGTTTTGATAGGAGAGACCGTTATGACGAAATTAATAAATACGAGTGAAGTTGTAAAGTTGATTGAAAAAGAAGCTGATATCATCATTCCGATTGCCAATGGTGAACCCATTCGTTTGTTGGATATTTTAGAAGAACATGCAAACGAATTAAGTGATGTGAAAATACACCAAATGTTGGCACTCCATCCTCGAAAGTATATATTAGGCGAAATGCCAGGACAGCTAACGCACGTGTCGTACTTTTTAAGTGGTGCGACCAGGAAAACGTACCAACACGCAAAGATGGATCTAGTGCCGAATAATTTTCATGAAATACCACGGATGCTTTCAAAAATAACGAAAATGTCGATGATATTTTCGGTTGCATCCCCGATGGACGAGCATGGCTACTTTTCACTTGGTACACAAGCCGATTACGTTGCGGAGTTTATTGGGAAGGTTCCGTTCATTCTAGAAGTGAATCGCAATATGCCTCGTACATTTGGGCACAATCAAATTCATGTAAGTCAAATAGCTGGTTTTGTTGAGCACGATTCCGAACTAGCCGAAGAAGTTGTACCTGAAATTGGTGAGAAAGATATTCGCATTGCCGAAAAAGTGGCTGCAGATATCCAAGATGGGGATACACTGCAAATCGGAATTGGTTCAGTCCCGAATGCAGTCATCAGTTTATTGAGAAATCATCGTAATCTCGGTGTGCATACAGAAATGTTAACTGACGGAATTGTGGACTTAGTTGAATCAGGGGCTATTACGGGTACGGAAAAGTTTACAAACAAAGGGAAGATTGTTGCAACTTTTGCTTTTGGAACACAGCGATTATACGATTTTATCCACAACAATCCATCGGTAGAGTTTTTACCGGTGAGTGTAGTCAATGATCCGAGGGAAATTGCAAAAGAAGAAAATATCGTATCCATCAACTCGACTACCGAAGTCGATTTATATGGTCAATGTGCATCGGAGACAGTCGGCGGTAAATACTATTCTTCCAGTGGTGGGCAAATTGACTTTGCCCGTGGCGTGCGTTTTGCAGAAAACGGCAAAGGCTATATTTGCATGCACTCCACAGCTAAAAACGATACAATTTCAAGAATTAAATTAGAATTAACATCAGGCTCAGTCGTGACGACAGGGAAGAACGATGTAGATAATGTTGTAACGGAATTCGGGATTGCTCGACTTCATGGACGTTCAATCAGTGATCGTGCAAAGCAATTGATAAGCATCGCACATCCGAATTTCAGAGAAGAACTAACCACACAAGCAATTGAACGAGGAATCATAAGACCATAACTTAAAAATTTGAAATAAATTATTTAAATATAATAAAAGTGCCAGGCGCCAGTGGGTTAAGTGGGACATAAAACGTCCAGTGAAACTCGAAGGTGCCTGGTAATTTTCATTTTAGTGGCAGGTGTTTTGTTGTAAAGTCAGAAGATTCCGTGTTGATTGAACTCCAAAAGGAACGGAAGAAATCCGTGATATAACAAAAAGGCGCTAGGTGAATTTCACTATGCGCCTTTTTGTGTGGTTTGTTAATATAACTTCCCTTGACGATATAATACCGTTGATAAACGAATCACCGAATGAATGTAGCAATTTTGGCGAAGTGGGAANGGGTCGCCAAAATATTGCGGAAGGATGATATCCAATGTGTTTTTCATTTTCGCAAGNAGTTGATTGTATACTTCTTCTTCCGTGAAGAATTGTGTTTCACGTCCTTGTAACCATTCCAGGTAAGAAACAATTACACCTCCGGCATTGGCTAAAATGTCTGGGATGATGATAACACCTTTTTCGCTTAAATAGTCATCCGCTTCGCGGGTTGTTGGCGCATTCGCACCTTCAACAATGATGCGCGCTTTTACTTCCGTCTTATTGTCATCTGTCAATTGATTTTCAAGGGCTGCCAAGAACAGCACATCGATATCCATCGTCAATATATCTTCGCGACCTAGTATGGTTGCTGTAATGCCGGCTATCCCTAATTGGTCATCCGTTTTTGGTAAGTCGCCTTTGTTTCCTGCTGTAAATTCCACCAGGCCTGGAATATCGAGTCCATCCGGATTGTATAACGTGACATTGCGGTCACTAACAGCGACTACTTTATTCTGGAGGTGAGAGCAGCGGTATGCTTCTAATGCCGTTACTGAACCGACATTACCGAATCCTTGCACGGCAACAGTCAAAGGGCGATTAATATATTCAAGTGCCGTTTTAGCAAAAGGATTGGTGGAAGAGGACATCGCATGTTGATTGTCTTTTACATAATTGTTCAATAAATATCTGAACGTAAAGTAAACCCCTTTACCGGTTGCTTCACGACGACCTAAAGAACCGCCATTCTCTACGCTTTTTCCTGTGAAGCTCCCAAGGTACGGGCTTCCTTGGTTGATTTTTTTGTATTCTGCCATCATCCAGTCCATTTCACGCGCACCTGAACCTACGTCTGGAGCTGGAATATCTTTATCTGGACCCAATACATCATTGAAATAACGTACATACTTAATGCAAATACGGTGAAGTTCTTTATCTGAAAAAGCTTTGGGATTAAGGATGATTCCGCCTTTACCGCCGCCAAAAGGAACATTATGAAGTGCATTTTTCAAGGTCATCAAGAACGCTAAGTTCACGACTTCTTCCTCATTAACAGATTCATGGAAACGTATCCCGCCTTTGTAAGGACCTAAGGCATCATTGTGGTGGACACGAAAGGATGGAATTCGCACCACTTCTCCACTTTCCAACGGAACACGTAAGAAGGATTTATGTATTTGGTTGGGTGTTGAGAGAATGGCGTTAAGTGAAATGAAAGCTTTGGTGCGCATGTCTCCTGTCAAATCAGGTAAAAAAGTTTCGCTTTCCATTAATGCGCCCAATGATTGTTGGATGATTGATCTTGTTTGTTCCTCCATCTTTAAGACACCTCCGGTAATTTTGTTTTCTAATTAATGATTACCCTTACAATGGGTGCGTAAAACGAAAAAACCCAACAGATTAACTGACGGGTTTTTCATTGATAAAGAGAGGAATAGTTCTATTGAAAAAGTTCAAGATGGAAAGTGAATGATTGTGATTGGGTATTATCTAATGTAACGTGTTTAGTCGTTCCTTTTCATGGTTTAACTGTTCTTGTAGAGCGTTGATTGGATCGGTATTGCCACGACTTTCAATCGCATTTTCGACCGAACGATTTGCAGTTTCAATCATATGAAGCGCTTCTTGGATAAACTGATCGGTGGGTTTCGTTAAAGCTTTACCTACAGCCATCGAGGCGTTGTCCACAGAATTGTGTAATTGGCCAATTACAACATCTTCTTTCCAGCTCATTTGTGCGTGGTCATCCATAGTAAAGTCCTCCTTGGGTTGATGTCCTAGAAATCAATTCGTTCTTACTATGGCAATATCCCCATAATTTATGCGTTGATCCATAATAAAAAACGCAAGATGATATGAAACATCTTGCGTCTGGCATTTACCACAATGTTGGTTTCATAACCATGAGTGCCAACATCAGGACCAATAATATGATATAGGTCCAAGTGGATTTATATAATTTTTGAATCAAAACATGTCTGTCTGAACTAGCATCATCAAATTTCTTGAGCGTGCCTTTAAATGCACTGGCAAGAAAGAAAATTGAGATAACCATCAGTACAATCGTCATCACAATCCACGGTGTATTCCATGGCCACGGTCCAAGGTATACAAGTAAAATACCAGAGCCAACCAATACATGCCCAGCATGTTTAATGAGACGGACGACTGAACGGAAAATGGCGATATAAGCTTTCTCAATCGCTAAATCCGCATCTCGCATTCTTTTCATGACCGCAAACAATACAAAAAGAGGTCCGACCGATAGTACCATGCTCAATACATGGGTGAAAACAATGAAGCCATAAAAATCATTCATTGTTTAAGCTTTTACCGGACTGAATTCATGAACCCATACCGTCATATGTGGCAACCAAGGCATACCTGGATGGTAAGCTAAAATCGATTGTTTATAGTCTTCTACTGATTGGAACCCTTCTTGTTTTGCATGCTCATCCGTCAACTCGCCAAGAGTTTGAATGTATACTTTATCCACAACGAATGATTGACCTTTAAGCTCCATGACTTCACCGACATCTGCATAACGACCATTACGTCGGGTAGCGGTTTTTTGACCTTTCAACACAAGTTCAATATCCGATTCCATCGTAATTAATTTTTCGACCGAACACGTTTTTGGAGGTAAATTTGTTTCTTCATGATTTGTCATGTGTAGTCCACCTTTTGTTTAATTTATTTTGAAAAGGATAAGGATATCTTATTAACAAAGATTCCATCACCTAAGTGTACACTTTTTACAGGATGCAAGCCATGAACAACGAAAAACGAAATCTTTCAAAAGGAGCGATCGTGGTGGTTGAACATACAAATGAAACCGTGCTGGCGAAAAGAACAGTGAACCAAATTGAAAAATTAGCGGGTACATTCCCGGGTTATCGTCGTGCGCATGCCAAGGGAGAACTGTATGAGGCAACGTTTACTCCTACAGGAAAAGCATCTCCGTATACGATTGCAGCACATTTAACAAATACTGAAGTCCAGACAATCGTCCGTTTTTCCAATGTTTGGCCAAACCCACAAACACCAGACGCATTATCCGTTGTGAAAGGAATGTCTGTGCAGTTTCAGTTGCCTTCTGGGGAAATCGCAAACTTAGTTGGAACGACCATCCCGCTATTTGTCACGAAATCCCCACAGACATTCTTCGAAATCTTAAATACGGTAAATTCATTCAAAGATGGAAAGCCGCAGTTTAAAGACATGGTCAAGCTTTTTGCAAAATATCCCGAAAGTCGAGCTGCATTTCAAACGATACGAAAACTCGAAAATACAAAAAGTTTTGCTACAGGTCGCTACTACGCGATACATGCGTTTTATTTGGTGAATGACAGGGGCGAAAGAACAACTGTAAAATTTGAATGGGAACCGGAAGCGGGAGTTGAAACGTGGAAGGTCAAAGAACTGATAGACGTACCTGCTGATTATTTATCAATCGAGTTAAACGAACGTTTAGGAAGGGAAGAAATTCGATTTCGTTTATACATTATAATAGGTGTTTCAACCGATCCAACTGACGACCCGACAATCGAATGGCCAAAAGACAGAGAGCGTATCGAAATTGGTATGTTGCGAGTTACCGCAAAACATTCTGTTGTCGAAGATCCGTACGTCTTTGATCCCACTGATTTACCAAAAGGGATTGAATGTTCGGAGGATGAAATATTACTTTTTCGAAAAGATGCCTATGCGGTGTCCTATGAAAGACGGAAAAAAGGGGAATAAGAGAGAGTTATACACCGAAATAAACCACTATATCCACAAAATGTGGGTAAAGTCAGAAAATTCTTCATATATCCACATGTGGATAACATTCGCTTAAATAAAAAATAGAAAAGTGCCTGTCACTTTCGAAATCATCTACAGCTGAATTACTCAGTAGAAATTGGTTTGAGTAAAACTTACGGGACCCACTGCATAAACTAGTAATTGCCTACATTATTTTTAAAATGTAAAGGGGAAATATAAAATGAGCATTGTCGTGATATATGGAAGTACACGTCAGAACGGGAATACTGAAAAACTAACGGAGCGGGTGATTGAGGGGCTAGAGGTCGAGGAGATTTATTTACGTGATCATAACATTCAACCAATCGATGATAAACGTCACGCAGAAGAAGGATTTTCGGACGTGGATGATGATTATAATGACCTCGTTGAACGAATGATGAAACACGATACGTTTATTTTCGCAACACCTATATATTGGTATAGCATGACCGGGACGATGAAGAACTTTATTGATAGATGGTCACAAACGATGAGAGATGAAAAATTCCCGAACTTTAAAGCGAAGTTGGGAACGAAAAAAGCTTATGTTATAGCTGTAGGTGGAGATAAACCGCATATCAAAGGTCTTCCACTCATCCAGCAATTTAACTATATATTTCAATTCATGAGTATTTCATTTGAAGGGTATGCGTTAGGTAAGGCCAGTCGACCAGGCGATATCACGCAAGACGGGGCAGCATTTCTAGCAGCAGAAGCTTTGAATGAGAAATTAAAAAACGGTCAATAAAACTGAAGGTGCCAGGTACCGAGGGGGGCAGTGGGAC
>JGI24024J18818_10000053_pt1 | contig 30290 bp, 22 predicted proteins | sample Cruoilmetagenom2_FD_18818 | JGI IMG/M metagenome (IMG submission 18818) | reverse complement strand
TTACCGCCACACATGAGTTGGTGGTACCCAGATCAATACCAATAATTTTTCCCATTTTTTTCGTCCTCGTTGTCAGTTCTTTAACTGCTTATTTAACCGTTTATTTTAACTGCTTAATAGATAGGGGCTAGTAACTGAAAAACAAGTTTTACTTCGCCACCATCACCATCGCCGGGCGAAGCAGGCGGTCATTGATGGTAAAACCTTTCTGAATCACCTGGGCGATACAGTTGGCATCAATGCCCTCGGCATCCATTAACCCCATTGCCTGATGTTTTTCCGGATCCAGACGTTCACCCATTTGCGGTACGATTTCTTCGATATTAAACTTTTCCATCGCTGTCTCGAGCTGCTTCATGGTCAGGTCCAGACCTTCCTTCATTTTCTCCAGAATTTCACGGTTTTCCTGGTCCAGATCGATTTTTCTGGCCTGATCGAGGCTGTCTCTAACAAGTAATACTTCTGCAGCAAATTTCTCGACCGCAAACTTGCGCGCGCTGGCAATATCTTTCTCTGCCCGGCGACGGATATTTTCTACTTCGGCACGACTGCGCAGCGCTTCTTCTTCCGCTTTAGCAAGTGCCTCTCGCATTTCCTCAAACTGTTGATGAGAGACTTCCCTATTATGTTCGTCAAACTCTTCAAGGACTTCTTCAACCTCAACGCCTTCGAGGTTCAGTTCGTCTTTTTCTCTCATTTCTTCCTTTTCTTTGCTGGTCATTAGATTCTCTCTGGATAAAGAAATTATATTGCATATAGGTGGTGGCTCAGGGCCAGGATTCAAGCTCTGAAATAATTGGGTAAACCAGTTAGCTACTTAGTGCATTCGACAATAAACGGGCAGTAATATCGACGATCGGAATGATGCCTTCATAATCCATGCGTGTAGGCCCGACGACACCCAGGGTGCCGACCCGCTCACCTTCCCGGCTGAAAGACGCTGTAACGACTGAACAATCGGCAAAGGCTTTATAGCCGGATTCTTCACCGATAAATATCTTGATGCCCTCGACACCCAGACTGCGCTCCAGCAGATCCAGCAAGTCCTGCTTGGTCTTGAAGGAGCCAAATAATCGTCTCAGGGTCTTATTATTACTCAGGTCCGGGACGTCAATAAGTCGTTCTTCACCGCTGACCATCAGATCATTTTCTACCGCAGCCCCGTCATCAAAGGCCTGTCTTGCCAGAAAAATCGCTTCCTGGATAACCCGGTTCATGCCTGCCGTGTCCTTTTCCATACCTTGGAGCAGCATCATTTTGACGCTATCCAGTGCCTGGCCGCTAAAGGTCATATTAAAGAAGTTGGCCGCCTCTACCAGTTCTGATGAAGAAAAGCCCCTGTCGGTAGTAATTACTCTGTTTTGCACACGCCCGTCTTCACTGACCAGAATAACCAGCAAACGACTATGCCCCAGGTTCAGAAATTCAATCTGTTTGAATATTTCCTGGTCGGTGTTCGATACCATAACAACACCGGCAAAGCGGGTAACATCCGACAGCAGGCTGGAGGCAGAATGCACCAGCGTATCGACATCAACCTCTCCGGAAAAACTGGCAGCAAACTCCTGGCTCACAACAGGGGTCACCGGTTTAACCTGAATCAGCGAATCGACAAACAACCGGTAACCACTTTGGGTAGGTACCCGCCCGGCCGAGGTATGGGGAGCATGCACCAGCCCCATTTGTTCCAGATCCACCATCACGTTTCTGATCGTTGCGGCACTCACGCTCAGGCCGGAACTTTTCAGCAGCTGTTTAGATCCAACAGGCTGCCCACCCTCGATATATTGCTCGATCAGAGTTTTTAGCAGGATTTCAGCACGTGTATTTAGTGACTCGGTCATCTGGTGATTTTTTTGCGAACGGTTTTTTTGAGTAGTTTTCTGAACAATGGACATTATACCCATCGGCTGGTGACAATAAAGGGCACCTCTATTAATCAATTAGATATTCATCTCACATGTAAAATCGTCCATCTCGGCGTTAAGAATCTTCGCAATAGCTAGCTATTACGATGTATATGGACATACAAGTGCCGTGATGACAGGATGTCATCGAACGGCCGTGCGATCCTTGCCTTGATATGAACAATTTTACATGCAATCTGATCTATCCATAATTAATAGAGGTGCCCTTAAGAGTGTCGGCTATTTAGGGATCGAGTTCGTAAGTAAACTCTTCCGTTCTATCGGCAAGTCGATTAATCTCTATATCTGGATAAACAGGAGCCTGGCATTAAATGTCACTAGTTTTTAAAACCGTATCAATATTCTCTCGTCACAATGATCCATCCGCACGGACTGTTGCCGATCAGCTGCAGGAGTATCTGCTCAAACTGGGTTGTGAAGTTAAGCGGCAGAAAAATGAAGATGCCGGAAAAACGGTAGCCGACCTGGCCATTGTGGTTGGAGGTGACGGCACCTTATTACATATCGCACGTGAAATTGCCGCTCAGGATATTCCGCTGGCAGGCATTAATCTTGGTCGCCTGGGCTTCCTGGTAGATATTCCCCGCGAGGACATGGAAGAAATTTTGCGGGAAATCCTGAACGGCAACTATCAGCAGGAGGAACGAATTCTGCTGCATGCCAGCCTGTCCCGTGCCGGAGAAGTCATACACCGTGCTGAAGCGCTGAATGATGTTGTGGTCAGCAAGGGTGAACTGGCACGTTTAATTGAGTTTGAGACCCTGGTCAATAATACGCATGTCAATACCGCACGAGCTGACGGAATCATAGTTGCGACACCAACCGGCTCCACAGCCTATGCCCTGTCAGCCAATGGTCCAATACTCGCGCCGGAGCTGGAAGCCATTGCGCTGGTACCTATCTGCCCCCATACCCTCAGTTTCAGGCCGCTGGTCATCAGCAGCCAGAGTTGTGTATGCATCCGTATGCTGGACAGTGGGCAGGACAACTGCTATCTCAGTTTTGACGGTCAATCCGCNGTGCGTATGCAGGACGGCGATACGGTATATATAAAAATGGCCGAGCACCGTGTTAAATTACTGCGNCCGGTCAATCACAGCCATTATGAAGTGTTACGTGTCAAACTGGGCTGGGGTTAAGCCCCGTCTGTTCCTAATCCTGTAATCTACTAAAAAAATGCTTTCATCCCTGTATCTTAGAAATTTCGTTATTGTTCGTGAGGCGGAGCTTGATCTGAGCGATGGCATGACGGCAATCACCGGTGAAACTGGAGCCGGTAAATCGATACTCATCGATGCCCTGAACCTGGTGCTCGGTGGGCGCACCTCCAGTGATGTGGTCCGACATGGTGAGGATCAGGCCGAAATCATTGCCACATTTGACCTTGGAGCCAGTACAGATGCCGCTGACTGGTTAATTGGGCAGGAACTGGATGCCGAGCAGGATTGCGTGATCCGCCGAATCTTACGCCGTAACGGTCCTAGTCGTGGATTTATCAATGGCCGACCCGTCGCCATGCAGCAGCTCAGACAGCTCGGCGACCTGCTGGTCGATATTCATGGCCAGCATGAACATCAATCGCTGCTGCGAGCGGATGACCAGCGTGAGATACTGGATGCCATCACTGACCACCTGCCGGCACTCGATTTACTTGCCGGGCATTATGAAGATATCCAACTTTGCCTGCAGAAACTTGATCAGCTGCGCAGTGCAGGCGGCAAGGGTGAAGACCAGCTCGAATTATTACGCTATCAGGCCAATGAACTGGAACTACTGGCGCTGGAAGAAGGTGAAACTGATGCGCTTGAAGAAGAACACCAGCGCCTGGCCAATGCCAGTGACCTGATTGCCGGTATAAATGAAAACCTTCTTCGACTGAGCAATGATAACAATACAGCAATAGAGCAACAGGTGAACCAGGTGATTAATGGCCTGCAGCAACTTGAACGATTCGACCCGACACTGTCCGAAATCAATCAGCTGCTGCTGAATGCCAGCATTCATATCGACGAAGCCAGTACTCGGCTGAGACAATATCTCGATCAGATGGACACTAACCCACAGCGCCTGGACTGGGTCAATCAACGGATGGGGAGCATTCATGATCTGGCGCGCAAACACCGCATAAACCCAGGCGAGCTACCCGCCCAGCTAAACCACCTGAAGCAACAGTTACACGATCTGGAATCCGGTGAAGAACGGATTACTGAACTTGAAAAAGAACTCACAGAACATTTTATAAAATACCAGGAACAGGCAAAAAAAGTTTCACTGCGACGCCGGAAAACAGCCACCCGACTTTCAGAAGAAGTCACCGCCCGCATGCAGAAACTGGGTATGGAAGGCGGGAGTTTTGTCATAAAACTAAGTGATACTGAGCCGGACGCTCCCAGGCGTCATGGTCTGGATAAAATCGAATACCTGGTTGCCGCCAACCCCGGACAGTCTCCGCAGCCGCTGAATAAAGTTGCCTCCGGTGGTGAATTGTCACGCATTGCCCTGGCACTTCAAGTCTGTGTGATGGAATCATCCGCCACACCGACACTGATTTTTGACGAAATAGATGTTGGCATCGGTGGACGGGTCGCGGAAATCATCGGTCAGCAGCTGGCAAGACTGGGAACGGTTCGACAGGTACTATGCATTACCCACCTGGCACAGGTGGCCGCCAATGCTCATCAACAGATACTAATCAGCAAATCCGGTGATCCGGTAGAGGCCGTCATAGGCTCCCTGGAAGAAAAACAACGAGTGGAAGAACTTGCCCGCATGATGGGAGGGATAGAAATAACAGAACAGACGCGCGCGCATGCGGAGGAAATGCTGAAACAGGCTATTAGCTAAAAAAAGTTAAAAGCTTAAAGTTAACAGTTTAAAGAAGGTCAAAACCGGTTTTGCTTTAAGCTTTTAACTTTTAGCTTTAAGCTTCTTTTTCGAACACTTTCCGTTCTTTTTCATGCCTCCGCAAACCCCGTAAAGATAGAGGCTATGGTCATCGATAACGAAGTCTGATTCTTCGGCGACCTGTTTCTGACGGTCTTCAATCCGCGAATCAAAAAACTCAAATACCTCGCCGCATTCTACACAAACCATGTGATCGTGATGCTTGCCTTCATTCAGCTCAAAAACTGAGCTGCCACCTTCAAAATGATGACGTATTACCAGTCCTGCTCCTTCAAACTGGGTCAGCACGCGATAAACAGTAGCGAGACCGATATCCTCATCAGCATCCAGCAATTGGCGGTAGACATCTTCAGCCGTTAGATGACGCTGGTCGCTCAGCTCAAGCAGGCTAAGAATTTTCAACCTGGGTACAGTTGTTTTCAGTCCAACCTTCTTCAGGTCCGATTTATCCGGCATTTACCACTCCAGAGGGTCATTTGAAGGATCAAAATAGTAGTCTGTTCCGATACTATCAGCTATCATCCCATGCTGTCTAAAAGTAAGAGTTAATTATCGTATGTCGAGATTTTTACGCATTACAGGAATACTTCTGGCCTTGCTATTGCTTGCTTCGTGCATCAAAACTTATAAGCACGATGTGCAGCAGGGCAATATCATTGATCCAGATCGCCTGTCCAGACTAGAGCTGGGCATGACCAAGTCTGATGTTCAGACATTATTGGGTACATCACTGTTGCAGGACAGCTTTCACCCGGACCGCTGGGATTATTTTTACTCATTACGTAAGGCAAGAAAAAAAGATACCGAGAAAAAACTGCTCACCCTGTATTTTAAAGAAGGCAAGCTGTATCAAATAGTCGGCACTGTTACATCAACCGGGGAAACAGAGGCGGCTAGCCAGACAAAAACTGTAGTTATTGACGAAAAACCTGCAACGGGCGGAATAATCCAGCGNGGCTGGGATAAAGTCTGGAAATAAACAAAAGGTAAAATGTCACTGATGTCCCATAAAATGAACCTCATTCACCCTGGCGCGGATCACTCACAAAAAATCTGTTAGCCGCTTATCGAAGATTGTGGGAGGCCCGCCCTCGGGGCGAATTGTCAGGAAAATGCAAGGCTCTATCGCCGCGAGGGCGGGCCTCCCACAAATATTAAATACTACCGGTATGCCGACACTGTTCAGTTTCATTTTCATGTCGAAAATGATTAATTCCTTTCTCTTTCTATATTCGGCAATAATTTGAGGCGATATGTGATGCTATTATGGGACAGCACTGGTAAAGGATTATCAGAACCATAACCGGTTTTCCTTTAACCTTTTACCTGGCTTTCCCCTTAGCCCGCTGTTTGCGCATTTCCTTAGGGTCGGCAATCAATGTCCGATAGATCTCTACCCTGTCACCCTGATGTAAGGCTGCATCTCTCTTTGCGGGTTTACCGAAAATCCCTGTTTTATTTACCTCAAGGTCGATTTCGGGGTATTTTTCCATTATCTTCGACTCTCTGATGGCATCATCTACCGTTGCCTGCCCGGGCAGCTCAACACCGATAACTACCTGNTCATCAGGTAAAGCAAAGNTGACTTCGACATGCATTTTTNTCAGATTATTTNATGATGTGCTTAATTCTGAAGTGCTTAGCTGATCAGTCATAATTTCCTTGCCCCATAAACCTCGATTGCGCGTTTGTGAAACGCATCGACCATGCCATTAGCAATGATACTGAAAACCGGCCCGATCACTGCACCGGCCAGGCGGTTTGCAAAACCAAATTCCAGATCAAATAAAATTTTACAGGCATGTTCATCCAGTTCAATAAACTGCCATACACCAGANAGAGAACTAAAAGGTCCCTCTTTCAAATTCATAGTAATNTGNTTTCCTTCATCATATACATTCTCTGTAGTGAAGGATTGCCTGACTGCTTTATAAGCNATATCAACCTGGGCCANCACATCATCACCTTCCCTTTGAAGAATGCGTGCACCACTACACCAGGGTAGAAACTCATCATAGTGTGGGACATCCGTCACTACCTTGAACATTTCGTCTCTACTATAAGGAACAATCGCAGAGCGTTGAATCCTTGGCATCAGTGCCCTCCTCTGAATTTCTGGCCACAGATCATATGATACCGAACAGATTTAGAATAATGACGGATACCAGGGCTGGTGCCACATACTTGGTCAGGAACTGCCAGACCTTGTAACTGCGATTAAGTGCAAGCTCTTCCTTGCTGTGCTTCGGTTTCATCATCCAGCCGGCAAAGATTGCGATCAACAAGCCGCCTACCGGCAACATAATGTTAGCCGTCAGGATATCCAGAATATCAAACACCCCATTATGTTTGACCGTGCCAAGAAAATTAAAGTCGAATGCCCAATGGCTGAATGAAAGAACCGTGGCGATGCCCACCAGCCAGGTAACCATGCCACACCAGACAGCAGCCATGATTCGAGTCATACCCCGGTTCTCAATCAACCAGGCAACAGCTGGCTCAATCAGGGATATAGATGATGTCCATGCAGCGACTACGATAAGGACAAAAAACAGGGTACCGAAGATATGTCCACCCGGCATCTGTGCAAAAGCCAGTGGCAGTGTCTGGAATATAAGCCCGGGACCGGCTCCCGGCGCCAATTCAGGAAAGCTAAAAACGATAGGAAAGATGGCTAGCCCGGCTAACAGTGCAACGCCCGTATCAGCGATAGAAATTACTATCGATGTTCTGGCTATAGATGCATTCTCAGGCAGATACGAGCCATACATCATGATGGCTCCCATGCCCAGGCTGAGAGTAAAAAAGGCATGTCCCATTGCTGTGAGAATGGCCCCGCCGGTTAATTTGCTGAGATCAGGCTTAAACAGAAATTCGACCCCTTCGTAGAAATGACCGGTATTCATCGCATAGCCAACCAGTACCAGTAGCAATATCAGCAGCACAGGCATCAGGAAGCGCACGGCTTTTTCAAGTCCCTGTTTTACACCACGGGCAACAACCACCATCGTCATGACCATAAAGATGGTATGCCAGGCCAGCAGTTTTTCAGGATCCGAAACCAGCTCAGAGAAGATATTCTGTATGCCTGCAGCATCTGCAGTCTGAATAGCGCCAGAGCCTGTCCTGAATACATAAGCCAGTGCCCAACCGGCGATCACACTGTAATAGGATAGAATAAGAAATCCTGCCAGCACGCCCATCCAGCCTATCCAGGACCATATCCCATGTCTCCCTTCAGCCTTCGCCAATGAGCGCATAGTATTGATCGGGCTCTGTCTGCCACGTCGGCCAAGCATGACTTCCGCCATCATGATTGGAATCCCAATCAGAGCAACACAAACCAGATAGACCAGAACAAATGCCCCGCCGCCATACTCGCCGGCGATATACGGGAACTTCCAGATATTACCTAACCCTACCGCCGACCCGGTTGCCGCCAGAATAAAGGCCCAACGGCTGGACCATTGACCATGAATTGAAATATTTTTCTTTTCTGACATACCTGTATTCCCTGATTCTTTCAGCAAACTGTGATTTTATCCGAAACCAGCTTCGTTGTTGGCCGGTTTTGTGTTTGAATGCGTTTTTTATATCATAATGATTATTTAACACAAGCACGCGATTACACCAACCATGTCCGGAAAATCAAAAAAGAAATCCTCGCCCGGCAGTACCATTGCCCTCAATAAGAAGGCGAAATTTGATTACCACCTGGAGGAAAAGTTTGAGGCCGGCATGGTACTGGAAGGCTGGGAGGTCAAAAGTATGCGTGAGGGTCGCGCACAGCTGAAAGAAAGCTATGTAATTATCCGCAATGGTGAACTATTCCTGTTCGGCGCTCATATTTCGCCGCTGATCTCTGCCTCAACCCACATCCACCCCGACCCGACGCGTATGCGCAAACTATTGCTGAACCGTCGGAAATCAGCCGACTGATTGGCTCGGTAGAGCGAGAAGGCTATACCCTGGTGCCCGTTGCCCTGTACTGGAAGCGTGGTCGGGCCAAGCTTGAAATTGCATTGGCGAAAGGAAAAAAACAGCACGATAAACGCGCTTCAATCAAAGAGCGGGAATGGAAACGGGACAAAGAAAGATTAATGAAACACAATCACTAACTAGTCAGAGGAGCCCATACGACTTGAAATTCTGTACTTTGCCAGCAAATAACTTGTTATACTGACTCATCTGGGGGCGACCGGTTTCGACGCGGGTAGCAAAGCCTTCGGTGCATGTCGAGGAGCAGATTCCCTCGTAAATCCAGCTGCACAATGATAGTTGCCAACGACGACAACTACGCACTAGCCGCCTAATACCGGTTAGTCCTTTCACCTTTGCTTGATTGTGGGCGGGGATTTGAAAGGTCATCTTACACAGTATCGCGGTAAAGCATCGTCTGTGGCGGACCCGTTAAAACCTATACAGAATCGCCGTCCGTTTTCCTCGTTTGCCGGGTAGCGTACGGTTAAATTAAAAGTGCGAACTAAACATGTAGATCCGGATGGTAGAGTGCTTGCGGACGGGAGTTCGATTCTCCCCGCCTCCACCAAACATCCCAGCAGTAGCATCAAGGGCCGTCCATCTGGGCGGCCTTTTTGCTATGTGCAGAAGTTACTAAAGAGTGAGTGTATGACGACTGCTGGGTCACTTCCTTATGTGCTTTCTCGAGTCCGAGCAAAAAACTGGCAGATGTTGTCTGCAACAAACTGGCTATTTTACAGACCAGCTAATCCCGGTAGTGTGGATCCATCCAGCACTTCGGCAGGTTCTCGCCTGAAGGGAAAGATACCCCCACCTTCTTGAAATTGTCTGGTTCGGCGACATCTTCACCGAAATCCAGGCGACCGGTGAATGAATCCTTGAAAGGATCAAAGACCTCTGTAGGATCCAGTACTTCGATCAGATGACCGGAATTTTTTTCCATCAGTAACATGACATATCTCCTTTTTGATGCTGTGGTTTTCAGACTCAATTATAATCAGTGTGATTGTAATCGCAATGATACAGATCAACTACACATATTGCTGGTTTGAAGAAAGTCTGGTTTACTATTGCCAAGGTACTGCTGTTCACTAGCACACAGGTCGTGGTTTTGTAGCAACAGGCAAGCAAAATGCAGCGTCTTTCAGGTATATACTACCTTTGGTCACAGACAGCTTGAATATGGTAAATTCACGTCTACTCTTGGAATTATAAACTGAACAATATGTCACATAAAATGCTCGAAGCGCTTACTCATTCAATAGCGGAGACAGACTTTTCTCTTAACCGCGCCAATGTAGTTCGCTGGCTACGCCCCTTTGCGGCGACCACGCCTACATTTTATCTACTGTTTGTAATCCCGTTTGCGCTGCTGGGATATTTTGCTCTGCTGCTGTTTCCCGTGCTTTCGATCTGGCTATATTTCAAGCTGATAAACTCACTTTATTCTGCTGCTGACTACCAGCACTGGCCTGACGCCATGATGATTGGCAGCTTCCTGTTACTCAGNACNNTGGCAACCATTGCGCTGGCAAGACTGGCNTTCAGAAACCCGGCAGGAAGTGCTGTCAACGACGAGAGAACGCCTGTACTTTTCCGCCTTATAAAAAAACTGCAGCAGCATTATGGCAATCCTGGAATATCCAGAATACTCATAACGAGAGACGATAGTATACAAATTACCCACACCCCTGTTAGCTGGTTTCCAATCAAGTTTAGAAATACGCTCGAGATAGGCATGTCTGCTTTATTATGTACTTCACCACTGGAGTTTCGCGGCATGCTGGCCAGGGAAATTGCCAAACTTTCCAGCCAGAAGAACCCTGTAACAGGCTGGATGTTAAGCCTGTATCGACAGTGGGCAGATTATCATTATTATCTTGAGCGTAACGGAGGTCTTATATTGAAGCCTCTGACCTTGTTCTTTCGCTATTATTCACCCTTGTATAATGCCGTGTCGTTCTTCGCAACCCGTCGTGCTGAAATACGGTCAGATCGCTACATACTGGAAGTCATGGAGGACGACGATGCCATCAACTCCATCATTCAAACAATAATATTTCAGAATTTTCTGCGGGAAAAATACTGGCCCCAGGTCATGAATCAACCGAAAGACGGAAAACACCGCGTATTCCTGCCCTATAAGAAAATGAGCCAGACTGTGCGAAAAAATGTAAAACAAATTGATATAGAGCGATGGGTTGAACAGGAACTGCGGAAATTTGGTGATACCAGCACGACTCTTCCGCCACTGAAGACACGGCTCAGTTTATTGGGTCATATAAAGCCTGCCTATCCGCCGGCACTTGAAGAAACTGCAGCAGAACACTATCTTGATTTATCTATGCAGCAGCTATTAATTAACAGTTTTGATAAAAGCTGGATGAGGAAAGCAGGAATACAGTCCTCATAATTTATCTTCGTGGATAACGATGTCAGATAATTCATACAGGCCACGCTCGTAGTCTGAGAATAAATCCTCGCCCTTACGTTTCATTATAACTAATCGAATTTCATTACGGATTTCCTCTGGGACATCCTGTGGATTTCCAGGCAGGATTTTTGTAACCGAGAAGATTGCATAGTCGCCATTTTCCAGCTGTACACTTCCTGCTGCACTATCCTTACCAGCAGCGTTGACTGAAGAACGGAAAACCTCTCTCAATAATGCAGGTGATAGACTGGTATTTCCTTCACTACGGGTAACTTCTTCATGACCCACTAGTTGTAAACCCTCGCTTTCAGCAAGCTGGGCAAGTGTAGTTTTTTCTGACTGTAAAGCCTCTATTAATCTTGCCGCCTCTTTGGCAACCAGCTCCTTACTGTGCTGCTTGATCAACATTTGTTTTATTTCATCAGAGACATCTGCAAGCTGTTTTTGCTGTGGTTCACGATGTTTCAGTAATCTTAACGCTATAAGTGTATCTTCAGATGTTTCAACAACTTCACTGTTCAGGCCTTCGAGCAATACGTCTTCTGTAAATGCTGAATCTATAAAAGGACGCTTTTCTGCAATACCCTGTCCGCCTGCACGGGAAAACCATTCAGTACTAGCCATTTTCAGCCCCAGAGCATCTGCTGCAGGCTGCAAAGTCGTAGGCTGCTCATAGACAATATTTTGCAATTCCTCTGCCATTTGCCCATAACGCAATGAGGCCTCACGAAGTGCGTACTCTTTACTGATTTGCTCCTTTACTTCATCAAAACTCTTACCCGTTTCCGGTCTGATCTCATTTAATTTAATGATATGAATACCGAAACGGCTTCTCACTGGCCCGGATATCTCACCTTTCTGCATGCTAAAAACCTTTTCATCAAAGGCCGCATCCATCACACCTCTTTCAAAATAACCAAGGTCTCCGCCGTTTTCAGAACTTATGCTATCGACAGAAAACTTCTTTGCCAATTCAGAAAAATCCTTATTGTCATGTGCCTGACTGGTAAGATCAGATGCCAATTCCTCTACGCGTTTAATCTCCTCATCATTGGCATCACCCGCAATTGCAAGCAATATATGCTGTGCCTTGCGCTGTTCAGCCTGTATGTACTGGTCTTTACTCTCCTGATAATAGGTACGTAGGGCCTCTTCATCAGGTTGTATCTGCTCTGCTACATTCGCCAGTGACAAAGTAATGTACTCTACCTGTACTTCTTCCGGTGTCATGTACAGTTTTTTATTTGAATCGTAGTGCTGCTTTATATCGGCATCATTGATATCAATTTTATCAATGAAACTTTTACCTGTAAGCGATACCGATCTGAAATTACGTTTTTCCTGCTGCAGGCGCAACAGATCATCCAACTCTGCATCATTATTTATAATTGAACGCGTAAACCCTTCCCTGACCTGGCCTACTATATTTCCCATCCGTATCTGACTTTCAAATACAGAAGGACTAAGGTCATTGCTGCGTACTGCCTGAGCATACAGTTCAGGTGAAAATGAGCCATTCGTCTGAAATGCAGGATTGGACCTTAATAAACTGGCAAGTTGCTGATCACCTATCTGGTAGTTTTGCTTCTGTAAGTCAGCGGTTACCAGGCGCTGGGTAATCATTTCATTCAAAACCCGCTGCTTGAATGCGGGTGATTCGAAAATTTTATTGTCAATCTTACCGCCAAACTGCTGTCTAATCGCATTTCGCTGTCTCTGCAGCTGCTGTTGGAAATCCTGTGACATCAATTCGTTGCCATTTATTTCGGCAACAACAACTTTTTTCTCAGCATCGAAATATTCATTGATGCCCCAAAGAGCAAATGGCACTGAAATGAGAATTACGATTACCCAGGCAATCCAGCCCTGGGCCCTTTCACGAATGGTAGTAAGCATGTCTGATAAGTTTGTGTGTCATGTTGAGAATAGTAAAAAGGGCAAATCCTTCCGGATTCACCCTATTTTTATAAATGGCGGAGTGGACGGGACTCGAACCCGCGACCACCGGCGTGACAGGCCGGTATTCTAACCAACTGAACTACCACTCCGTGAAGTGTATCGCGTTGCGTTACAAATACATTTGGTGGGTGCTGAGGGGATCGAACCCCCGACCCTCGCCTTGTAAGGGCGATGCTCTCCCAGCTGAGCTAAGCACCCGAGGGCGCGCTAGTTTACTGCATCTTTTAGTGCTTTGCCAGCCTTGAATTTAGGCATTTTGGAGGCTTTAATCTGGATGGTTTCACCAGTACGAGGGTTACGTCCTGAACGTGCAGCACGTGCGCTCACAGAAAACGTACCAAAGCCAACCAGCGTTACTGTGTCCCCTTTTTTCAGGCTGTTTGAAATGCCTTCGAATACTGCGTCTACGGCGCGGCCAGCTGCAGCTTTTGAAATATCAGCTGCTTCAGCAACCATGTCTATCATTTCTGATTTATTCACTATAATTTCCTCTCTTTCAATTCTAGGATTGGTGGATTTATCTTCTTATCCAGGGCGGCAGTTTTTCTGCCCTTATGGTGCCCATGTTTACTTCGGCACAGGATTTTAACCATGCTGGGCACTAGTATTCAAGCGGAATCCCTCTGAAAGAGGCAGTTTTTATGCGCTAGATAGAAATAATTGCCGGATTCTGTCGAAATGAGCCGAAAACCCTCTTTTTAGAGGATTTTCTGCATCAAGCATTAATGCGTGGTCACACCTTCATCATCTGCTTTCTTGCTGCTCCGTGAAGCCGTTTTTTTGCTTTTTTCAGCCTTCCTGGGGGCACTTTTTTTCAATGGAGAGGGTGCTTTTTCCAACGCCACCTCCAACACTTGATCAATCCATTTGACGGGACGAATATCAAGTCCTTTCTTGATCACATCGGGCATATCTACCAGATCCTTAGTATTCTCATCCGGTATCACAGCAATTTTTATACCCCCCCTGTGAGCGGCCAGCAATTTTTCTTTCAATCCACCTATCGGCAGCACCTCACCTCTTAAGGTAATTTCACCGGTCATCGCCACATCAGCACGCACCGGAATACCCGTCAGTCCCGAAACGATGGCCGTACACATACCAACACCGGCTGAAGGTCCATCTTTAGGCGTNGCNCCCTCCGGTACATGCACATGTATATCATTTTTCTGATAGAAATCTGCGGCGANACCCAAAGACTCAGCNCTGCTACGAACGACACTCATGGCCGCCTGAATAGATTCCTGCATGACTTCGCCCAGTTTNCCGGTAAACTGCTGCTTGCCGCTGCCTTTAAGTACTACGGCCTCGATGGTCAGTAATTCGCCGCCTACTTCGGTCCACGCCAGGCCAGTCACCTGCCCTACCTGATTATGCTCTTCTGCCTCGCCATAACGGAAATGGCGCACACCAAGATATTTTTCCAGCTGTTTTGGTCCCACTACGGCCTTTTTATGACGCTTATCCATCAAAAGATTTTTCGCTACTTTGCGTGAAACCTTGGCAATTTCGCGTTCCAGTCCACGGACGCCGGCTTCCCGCGTATAGTAACGTACGATGTCTCGCAATGCGGTGCGGGAAAGGGACAGTTCGTCGTCTTTGAGGCCGTTGTTATCTTTCTGCTTTTTAACCAGGTATCTCTCCGCAATCTGAACCTTTTCTTCTTCCGTATAGCCTGACAGTCGAATCACTTCCATCCGGTCAAGTAAAGGGCCCGGTATGTTGAGTGAGTTAGCTGTGGCTATAAACATGGTTTCCGACAGGTCGTATTCCACTTCCAGGTAATGATCGGTAAAGGTACTGTTCTGCTCGGGATCCAGTACTTCCAGTAAAGCCGATGAAGGGTCGCCACGAAAGTCCATCGACATCTTGTCGACTTCATCGAGCATTAGCAGCGGGTTTTTAGTCTTTACCTTACTCAGGTTCTGTACAATTTTTCCCGGCATAGAACCAATATAGGTGCGTCTGTGTCCGCGTATCTCAGCTTCGTCACGCACGCCACCCAATGACATACGAATGAACTTCCTGCCAGTCGCCCGGGCGATAGATTTTCCGAGCGAGGTCTTGCCCACACCGGGAGGACCAACGAGGCAAAGTATCGGGCCTTTAATCTGTTTGACGCGTTGTTGAACCGCCAGATATTCCAGTATGCGTTCTTTGACTTTTTCCAGACCATAGTGATCTGTATCAAGAACTTCCTGCGCCTTGCCCAGATCCCTACGCATCTTGGAGCGCTTCTTCCATGGCACGTTTACCAGCCAGTCTATGTAGTTTCTCACCACCGTCGCTTCGGCTGACATGGGTGACATCATTTTAAGCTTTTTTAACTCGCTCTCAGCCTTCTCTTTGGCCTCTTTGGTCATCCCTGCTTCAGCAATCTTTTTAGCCAGTTCATCAAGTTCATTAGGTGCTTCATCCATGTCACCCAGTTCTTTCTGAATGGCTTTCATTTGTTCATTCAGGTAGTACTCACGCTGGCTCTTTTCCATTTGTTTCTTGACCCGGCCACGAATGCGTTTTTCCACCTGCAACAGGTCTATCTCGGCTTCCATCACGCCAAGTATGTGCTCCAGGCGCTCACGTTCGGAGCTGATCTCGAGTATCTGCTGCTTTTCTTCCAGCTTCTGGCTGAGATGCGCAGCAATCGTATCAGCCAGCCTTCCCGGCTCTTCTACACCAGACAAAGAGTTCAGTACCTCAGGAGGTATTTTGTTGTTTAATTTGACGTACTGTTCAAAACTCCCCATGACAGTGCGCATCAGTGCATCGGCTTCATCCTCGCTGAGGTCTTCAATTTCAATCTTTTCGGGAACGGCCATGAAGCATTCATCCGTTTCTGTGAACTCGATTACGCGTGTGCGGTCACCGCCTTCAACCAGAACTTTTACCGTACCATCCGGAAGCTTCAGTAGCTGCAGAATACTGGCCATAGTGCCTATGGTATACAAATCATCTTTTACCGGATCATCATCCACCGCATCCTTTTGTGCCAGAAGAAGTATCTCTTTACCACTGTCCATCGCACGATCAAGCGCAACTATCGATTTTTCACGACCTACAAATAGAGGAATAACCATATTTGGAAAGACCACAACATCACGCAAAGGCAATACTGCTACGGAATTATTCTGCGGGCTGGGGTGCTGCTTGCTTACATTTTCGCTCATTAGATATCGGCCTGGTTGATGTTTTACGTATAGTACGTTCTGAATTCAGTCTACTCTTTGTGAAAGATAGTGTCTGTAAAGCTTATTTCAAGCATGTAAACACAGAGGTTTAATGCGGAATATCAGAATACGTAGCTAATGCGTGGCCGCACCAGCTGAAACAGCTTGTTCGTCTTCGTAGATAAATAATGGCTGGGCGCCATCATTGATCGCATTGACGTCGACGACCACTTCTCTTACACCCGTCATGGCAGGCAACTCGTACATGGTCTCGAGTAAAGCATGTTCAAGGATGGATCGCAGGCCGCGTGCGCCAGTTTTACGTTCCATCGCCTTTTTGGCTACGGCACGAAGTGCCTCTTCGCGAATTGTCAGATCCACACCTTCAAGACTGAAAAGCTTCTTATACTGTTTCACCAGCGCATTTTTGGGTTCTTTCAGTATACGAATCAGTGCTTCTTCATCCAGTTCTTCCAGTGTTGCAACAATAGGCAGTCGCCCGACAAATTCAGGAATCAAACCATAGTGGACAAGATCTTCCGGCTCTATGTCCTTGAGAACTTCACCTATTTTGCTTTCTTCATCCTTGCCCTTGATCGTCGCACCAAAACCAATACCGCTTTTTTCTGAGCGATCCCGGATGATTTTTTCCAGGCCGGCAAAAGCGCCTCCAACGATGAATAGAATATTCCGTGTATCAACCTGCAGGAATTCCTGCTGAGGGTGTTTTCTGCCACCCTGAGGTGGCACCGAAGCAATTGTGCCTTCTATCAGCTTTAACAGGGCCTGCTGTACACCTTCGCCTGAAACATCGCGGGTGATCGACGGGTTATCTGATTTGCGTGAAATCTTGTCGATTTCATCGATATAAACGATGCCCCGCTGCGCTAGATCTATTTCATAGTCACATTTCTGCAACAGTTTCTGAATAATATTCTCAACATCTTCACCGACATAACCCGCTTCAGTCAGCGTAGTNGCATCGGCGATGGTAAAAGGGACATTCAGTAATTTTGCCAGCGTTTCAGCCAACAGGGTTTTGCCTGAACCCGTGGGACCAACAAAAAGTATATTACTCTTGGCAATATCGACCTCATCAGCATCATTTTCATGCTGAATACGTTTATAGTGATTGTAGACAGCAACGGAGAGGATTTTCTTGGCATCCTGCTGCCCGATAACATAGTTGTCCAGACGCTCTTTTATCTCGTGCGGCTTGAGGAAGCCCTCACCATCGGCTTCCTCTTTCAGATCGACATCAATTTCTTCACGAATGATCTCATTGCAAAGTTCGACGCATTCATCACAGACGTAGACCGACGGTCCGGCAATCAGCTTGCGAACTTCATGCTGGGATTTCCCGCAAAAAGAACAATAAAGCAGCTTTTCGTCGTTATTATCTTTTTCGTCGTCTGACATCTTAAATACCTGTTACGGGCACCTCTGTAATTATGTAGAGAAATTTATCAGGAACCTGACACTATTGGCAAGTCCTATAAACCGTCAGTTTCAGTGGTTTATTCAGGTTCGCTCCGGTCTGCAATGACTTTGTCGATAAGACCGTAATGCAGAGCCTCTTCCGCTTCCATGAAACGATCTCTTTCTGTATCGGCCTCAATGGTGGAAAGATCCTGACCGCTGTGCTTCTGTAAAATTTCATTCAGACGCTCCCGTACACGGAGAATTTCACGTGCATGAATTTCAATATCACTCGCCTGCCCCTGAAATCCACCCAGAGGCTGATGTATCATTATTCGTGAATGAGGCAAACAATAACGCTTACCGGCGGCGCCACCGGTTAATAACAATGCTCCCATGCTGGCGGCCTGCCCTATACAAACTGTGCTGACGTCAGGCTTAATAAATTGCATGGTATCGTAAATAGCCATACCCGACGTGACGGCACCACCGGGGGAATTAATGTAAAGGTGTATATCCTTGTCTGGATTCTCTGACTCAAGAAAAAGCATCTGCGCAACGATAAGATTCGCCATGTGGTCCTCTACCTGACCGACCATAAAGATCACACGCTCTTTCAGCAATCGGGAATAAATGTCGAATGCTCGCTCGCCTCTACCCGTGGTCTCAATGACCATTGGTACCAGCCCAAGTGCCTGTGGATCTACCATATCATTGCTGAATTCTGTCATGCTTACTCCTGTTTGCCAGCCTCGATTGCGGCAGGGTTTACCAGCTCCTGAAAGCTGACGGTCTTATCTGTAATTTCAGCATCTTTCAGCAATTTGTCAACAACCATGCTTTCCAGGACCTGGGCTTCGATTTCTGACAGACGCTTGCTGTCTGATTTGTACCACTCCACGAATGACGCCGGTTCTTCATAACTTTCAGCAAGCTTATGTAATCGCGCCTCGACCGCTTTTGCATCAGGCAGCATTTCCTCACTTTCAGTAATCTCGGCAAGAATCAGGCCCAGTGCCACACGACGCTCTGCAAGTTTGCCATACATGGCCTGCAAGTTTTCATCTTTTTTTACCTCAGGCTGCTCTTTCTCGGCAGTCTCAAGAAGCAGATTCTTTTCCTGAACTACCAGGACTTGTGGCAAATCAATTTCATTGTTTTCCAGCACGGCCTGGAAAACAGTGTCCCGCGTGATGATCGCCAGACGGTCCTCAGCCTCACGTGAAAGATTTTCCTTGATTTCCTCACGAAATTTTTCCATGCCGCCTTCCTTTACACCGAAGGCCTCGGCCAGTTCTTCATCTATTTCAGGCAATTCTTCTTCTGCAACCTCCGTTGCCTTTACTTCAAATACAGCCTCTTTTCCCGCCAGTTCTTCCGCATGGTAATCATCCGGAAAAGTGACTGTGAATGTTCTTTCCTCACCTTCCTTTATGCCGATCAGCTGATCTTCGAAGCCGGGCACAAGAGAGCCTGAGCCGATTACAACAGGCATCGCCTTACCTTCACCACCAGCGAAGGGAGTACCGTCTACACTGCCGCTAAAATCCAGTGATACGCGGTCGCCATCTTTTGCCTCGCCATCCGTTTTGTTCCAGTTCATGCGCTGACGACGCAAAGATTCCAGCGTTGTATCTATGTCCTGATCAGATATTTCACAAAGCGTTCGCTCTACTTTAAGACCTGCCAGAGCCAGTGCTGTTAGATCGGGAAAGACCTCAAAGGTAGCCGTATATTCAAGATCCTTGCCTTCACCACCTGATGAGGTCTCTATTGAGGGTGGGCCGGCAGGCCGTATTGCCTCCTGCCCCAGCGCCTCCTGATAAGAGGACTGGATCAGGTCACCGATGACATCCTGCATAACCTGTCCGAGATAGCGTGATCTCATAATTTTCATCGGGATCTTTCCCGGGCGAAATCCCGGTACTTTCACCTGTTTAGATAGTCGCTGCAACTGCCTGCTTATTTCGCTGTCCACACGTTCAGCGGGAACTGAAATGGTCATTTTTCTTTCAATATTGCCCGACTGCTCTACGCTTACCTGCATGTTAATATTCTCACTGGTTACTCACTCTATAAGAACGCTTCAATCAATTCATGAATGCGCCTAAGTTTCAATGTCTGGTGCGAAAGGGGAGACTCGAACTCCCACGGGTTACCCCACTGGAACCTAAATCCAGCGCGTCTACCAATTCCGCCACTCTCGCTTAGTGTCACGAACATTACTGCCGAATAAGCTCTACTCGGAAAAAATGTTACAGAACCGCGTGATTCTAGCGTAATACAGGAAAAAAACAATCCAGATTACCCTCGGCTACTTCTTTTTACCTTATTGTTTTTATTTCCCCTCTAAAGACTCAGCCTGGCGCCAACAAAATAACAAAGATGAAACAAAATTGTGCCTGATGGACGAAAGCCTCAGCGACGCTCCAGCCAGACTTCCAGCCCCTGCACGATGATGTCCAGATCCAGATCAAGCACCTGGGCAAGCCGATCCTTGTCTAGCTGACAACCGAATTTTTTCAGTTCCTGATAAATATATTGCTTCACTGCCGGTGCCAGCTCCGAATCAGGGGCATCATGCTCAAGTGCCAATGCTGCCAGGTCATCAATCATACGATGCAAGGTATTTAAATAGATTACAGGCTCGTCGAGTTGGCCGAAATGTGTCAAATACATCCGCTCCGGGTGCCAGGCCATCATACGATCAATGGAAGCATGCCAGGCGGGTGGATCAAACTGTACCGGGGTGGTCGGCGGGAAAATAAAAGAATGGCCGTCACAATCGAGCTCTGGATAGGCAATGCCAAAGGTATCTCCAGTAAAAAAACCTCTGCTCTGCTCGTCCCATACACAGAAATGGTGCCTGGCATGACCTGGAGTATCGAGTACCAGTAATTCTCTTTCGCCAAGCCTGAAACGATACATATCATCAGCTTCAATGACACGGTTTTCATCAACAGGGATAATTTCCCCTACGCTATCACGCAAGCCCTGCTTGCCGTAAACGGCTTCTGCGCCGGCTATCAGGCGTGCAGGGTCAATCATATGCCTGCTGCCAAAGGGATGAATCACCAGTTGTGCATTCCGGCAAAGCTGCATCAACTTTCCCGCCCCGCCCGCATGATCAAGGTGCACATGGGTAGGAATGATGAAATCTACGTTATTGAATGTTAAGCCCTGGTCAGCCAGCACAGCTTGCACGCGATCACATGTCTGTTCTACACCGGTATCAATAACCGCGGCACGGTTGTTATCGATGATCAGATAACAGGCAGCCAGGCCGGGTCGCAGATAACCAGTGTCGATCTGAATGATATTGTGATCAAGTAGTTTGCTATAGGTTTTCACTTATACAGCCTGTTATTTGAAATATCAGTGGGCACTTCAAATTAGTTCAGGATAAAATCCAGAATTAATAGAGGTGCCAACTATCTTACATGTTTTTATTTTCCCTACAGGTGTTATTATTAGACAATTGTAAAAGAAACCCTTATAAATCAAGGATCGGACACTCAATCAATACCCCTCTACAATAAATAATGGCAAAAGATACGGATAATCAGGTATACCGGGTAATCATGGACGGTTATTTTCTTGCAGACACCAGCAAGGCACAGGTGATCAGAAAGTTAAAGAGGCTGTTTGGGATCACTGAAGAAAAAATGTTGGAGATGTTTGATGGTCAGCCAACCATCATCAAAAATCAGCTTCCGAAACACCAGGCCTATCAATACCTCAGAACGATTACCAATGCAGGCGCCGCCTGTCATATCGACAAGCTGAACATGGCAGGTCCTGAAGAAACAACGCAAATTCCTGTCCATATTGAAAGAATCAATGAAGTAGATAGTCTTGATCCCCTGGACACAATCAAAAAGCGCATCAGGGACAGAAACGATTTCAGTGAGGTCATGCGGCAGGAACTACTGGAAATGGACCAGGTGCGTAAAAAAAGCGACCTGATCATTATTTCAACATTTGTTTTCCTGTTTCTAATTCTTATTGCCACAATTATTTTTCTTTTCCTGCTTTGACATAGAATATTCTCATTCCACGCTCAGGCAATGTGGCAGATGCCAGCTTACAATTTTATAGTGACAAGGCATTTTATAGTGCAGCCCCGGATATTTCGGGTCTCTGAAGATGCGAGTCCGTCTATAGATCAGAGACTCCTTAGATAGTTTCAAACTTTCAATACTTTAGACTCTTTCTGCTGTATAATCCGCGCCCTTTCCTTCCCTACTCGGCTAGATACGTGTCACGCAAACTTCGAAATATCGCAATCATCGCCCATGTTGACCATGGTAAAACAACCCTTGTTGATGCCCTGCTTGAGCAATCAGGAACATTTGGTGAACGTGAACAGGCGCCAGAGCGTGCAATGGATTCCAATGATCTTGAGCGGGAGCGTGGCATTACTATTCTTGCGAAAAACACATCAGTTGACTGGAAAGATCACACAATCAATATCGTCGATACCCCCGGCCATGCGGATTTTGGCGGGGAGGTAGAGCGCGTACTGTCGATGGTTGATTCTGTCCTGCTTCTGGTCGATGCAGTGGAAGGGCCGATGCCACAGACCCGGTTTGTTACCCAGAAAGCCTTTAATATGGGCTTCAAGCCTATCGTGGTTATCAATAAGATTGATCGTGACGGCTCACGACCTGACTGGGTCATGGATCAAACCTTTGATCTGTTTGACCGCCTAGGCGGCACCGATGAACAACTTGATTTCCCGGTCGTCTATGCCTCAGCCATCAATGGTTTTGCCACGCTCGACCCGGATGTTAAAACTGACAACATGGATGCCCTGTTTGACATGATTATCGAACATGTCAGTGCGCCCGATGTCGATGTCAACGGCCCGCTGCAACTACAGGTTTCCGCCCTGGATTATGATTCCTACAAGGGCATAATCGGTATCGGTCGTGTTTCTCGCGGCAGGCTGAAATCCAATACACCGGTCAAGGTCATTGATACCGAAGGCAAGCAACGGAACGGGCGTGTGCTGCAGGTTATGGGCCTGCATGGCTTGCAGCGAACAGAAATAGAAGAAGCTGAGGCAGGAGATATCATTGCCTTCAGCGGTATGGATGAATTATATATTTCAGACACCCTGTGTGACCCGGAGAATGTCGAGGCCCTCACACCACTGTCAGTCGATGAACCCACAGTCAGCATGTTCTTCCAGGTCAACAACTCACCTTTTGCCGGCAAGGAAGGTAAATATGTGACTTCCCGCCAGATTCGCGACCGCCTGCAAAAAGAATTACTGCACAATGTCGCGTTGCGCGTTGAAGACACCCCGGATCCGGACAAATTCCGTGTCTCTGGTCGCGGCGAACTGCATCTTTCTATCCTTATTGAAAACATGCGTCGCGAAGGCTTTGAAATGGGTGTCTCCCGACCGGTAGTCATCATCCATGAAGTCGATGGAGAACAGCATGAACCCTATGAAATGCTTACGGTCGATGTAGAAGCGGACCACCAGGGCACCGTCATGGAGAAACTGGGTGAGCGCAAAGGTGAACTGGCAGACATGCAGCCCGATGGGCGTGGCCGTGTCAGACTGGATTATATTATTCCCGCCCGCGGACTGATCGGCTTTCGAACTGAGTTTCTGACATCCACCCAGGGTACCGGGCTGATGCACCATGTATTTGATCATTATGGCAAGGTTAAGCCTGGCGAGGTTGGTCAACGTATGAATGGTGTGTTGATCGCCAATGGTACCGGTAAGTGCCTTGGCTTTTCCCTTTTCAATCTACAGGAACGGGGCCGTTTGTTTATCGGTCCCGGTGCAGAAGTTTATGAAGGCAGCATCATTGGCATACACTCACGCTCAAACGACCTCGTCGTTAACCCGCTAAAGGGTAAACAGCTAACTAACGTCCGAGCTTCTGGCACCGATGAAGCGATTGACCTTGTTCCACCCATTAATTTCACACTGGAACAGGCACTGGAATTCATCAATGACGATGAACTGGTCGAAGTCACACCGACAAGTATACGTATTCGTAAAAAACTGCTGCTGGAACATGAGCGCAAGAAAGCCTCACGGGTGCCAAAATCTGAAAGATAGCTTTTTAACCGCAGTGGACGCAGAGGTTCGCAGCGAAAACCTTTTTCTGATTTACAGATAATAAGTGCAACGCTATTAATCCAGTTTTGTATTGACACTAGTACAAAAAATAATCACCATAAAATCCTCTGCGAACCTCTGCGTTCTTTGCGGTTAGCTAGTATCTCAATAAGGAATACCCTATGCGCGATGCCACCCCTTCAGCTATATATCTGAAAGACTACCGCAAACCCGACTACCTGATTGACATAGTTGATCTTGAATTCGATCTGCAGAAAGATCTGACCAGGGTACATTCTCGCATGCAGGTTCGCCGCCGTGCCGGCGTTGCAGAATCTGCGGCCCTGGTGCTCGACGGGCAGGAACTTGAACTTATTTCTGTTATTGTTAACGATACACCACAGAATATTTCCACCCTGCTACTGACCGATGACGAATTGACACTGACATCACTGCCGGACCAATTTACTCTTGAAATTACCTGCACCATCAGACCTGAGTTAAACACCAAACTCGAAGGCCTGTATAAATCCGGCAGCATGTACTGCACACAATGTGAAGCCGAAGGCTTCCGGCGCATCACCTATTTTCCTGATCGGCCAGATATCATGGCACGCTTCAGNACCCGTATTACAGCAGATAAAACCGACTATCCTGTACTGCTCTCAAACGGCAACCTTCTGGATAGTGGTGACAGNGATGGCAATCGTCACTGGGCATACTGGGAAGACCCCTNCCCCAAGCCCTGTTATTTGTTTGCACTGGTAGCTGGCCCTCTNTCTGTTCTCGAAGACAGCTACCGTACAACATCAGGCCGTGAAGTCGCGCTGAAGCTTTATACCGAACCTCACAATAGCAGTAAAACCGATCATGCCATGCGCTCTCTAAAACAGGCCATGCGCTGGGATGAAGAGGTGTTTGGCCTCGAATATGATCTCGACAGTTTCATGATCGTCGCGGTTGATGATTTCAACATGGGTGCGATGGAAAACAAGGGCCTGAATATTTTTAACACCGCCTGCGTACTGGCCCGACCCGACACGGCGACGGATGCCGACTATGACCGTATTCAATCTATCGTTGGTCATGAATATTTCCATAACTGGACGGGCAACCGTGTCACCTGCCGTGACTGGTTCCAGCTGAGCCTGAAAGAAGGTTTAACAGTTTTTCGTGATCAGGAGTTTAGCGCAGACCTTAACTCCCGAGCAGTGAAGCGTATTGAAGAAGTGCGCGTACTGCGCGGTCACCAGTTTCCTGAAGATGACGGCCCCACGGCACATCCTGTCAGGCCTGATAATTACATAGAAATCAGTAACTTCTATACTTCAACCATCTACCGTAAAGGTGCTGAAGTGATCCGTATGATGCATACCCTGATCGGCACAGATGCCTTTCGGCGTGGTATGGATCTTTATTTTCTGCGCCATGATGGCCAGGCGGTCACTACAGATGATTTTGTCGCCGCTATGGAAGATGCAAGCAAGCAGGACCTGGCTCAATTCCGTCTCTGGTACAGCCAGGCCGGTACACCAGAACTTGAGGTCAGCACACAGTTTGACGAAGAGAAAGCTGAACTGAGACTCGAGGTCAGTCAGCATACACCAGGCACTCCTGGCCAGTCGAATAAACGGGCCCTGCATATCCCCTTCTCAATCGGTCTGCTCGATGAAGATGGCAATGACATCGCCGTGCAACTGAACAGCGAAGTGAATGCCCCTGCAGCAGGCACCCGGACACTGGATATACGCAACGACAACGAAATCTTCATATTCAAAACGGGCAACAAGTGTCCACTACTTTCCCTGCTGCGAAACTTCTCCGCACCGGTTCGCATCACCAGCAAGCGGCCACAGGTAGAACTTTGCTTTCTGCTGCGTCACGACAGCGACCCGTTTAATCGATGGGAAGCCGGTCAGCAACTGGCCATGGGTCAGATGCAGGCACTGATAGCGGATATAAACCATCAGGTTCCAGACAGTGTCTTCGATGCATTTGCAGAAGTCCTCGGCAATCCGGCGCTGGATCAGGCCCTGATCAGCGAAATATTCACCCTGCCGAGTGAAGGCTATCTTGCCGACAACATGGAAACTGTGGATGTAGAAGGCATACACAGGGCAAGACTCCGCTTCAGAGAACTGCTTGCACAAAAACTGGAAGACCAGTTCAGCGCTATTGCAGATAGAAAAGAAACCAATATGCCATACAGCTTTAACGCTGAGGATGTTGCCAGACGACGATTGCACAACCTGTCTCTGTCATTCCTGATGGAATTACCCGACAGCAAATATGTAGAACTTTGTTTGAACCACTTTCAGCAGGCGGACAACATGACCGACAGTCTGAGCGCCCTGGTTTCCCTGTCCAACCGCGACTGCGATGCCTGCACTCAGGCACTGAATACATTCTACGAAAAATGGTCTGCTGATGTTCTGGTAGTGAATAAATGGCTATCCGTACAGGCCATGTCCCGTCTGCCCGGGACTCTCGACAAAGTCCGTCAGCTGACAAAACACGAGGCCTTTGATATCAGGAACCCGAATAAGGTGCGTGCACTGATAGGCAGTTTCTGTGGCGCAAACCAGGCTCAGTTTCATGCCTCGAATGGTGAGGGATATGTATTTTTGACCGGTAATGTAATAGAACTTGATGCCCTGAACCCGCAAATTGCCGCCCGATTATTAACACCTCTTACTCGATGGAAGCGCATGGATAGTAAACGGCAGTTACTGATGAAACAGGCATTGGAAACCATTCTTGCACACCAGGGGCTTTCCCGCGACGTGTTTGAAATAGCCAGCAAGTCGCTTGCCTGATTAAATTATCCCACCTGTAGGAGCGCTGCCCTCGGCGCGATTGTTTTCAGGATTATGCGAAACCATGATGCTCGCGCCGAGCGACGCTCCTACGAAAGGCGGATTTTGAACAGTAATTCCTCCCTGCAACTAACGCCACGGATAACACGGTCTTTTAGAATAGAACATCAGTTATAATCTGCATAAATTAACTTTGTGATCTACTGATGAATTCATCCAGCCCGGCAACAATCGCTGACCTTTCCTTTGATTCTCTGAATACTGTTTCAGGACTGCAGCAATTCGACCAGATATTTCTGTCTGTGCTGGCTGACAAGGACCCATCGCTGCACAATAAATTACTCGCCTACCGTCAGAAAAAAACAAATTTCACTGCCATTGAGCTGAGCGAATTTCTGCTTGCACTGGCACCGTATATCGAAGCATTCATTGCAAGCAAATTCGACATCGAATATGAAACCAAAGCATCACTCGAACGTATTAGCAACGAAAAAGCAGTTCATATATTTAAAAAGCAATTTATCCAGCGCCGCTCACGCCGATATCGTGGTGAAATGGATATTCCTTTTGCAGAACTCGACAAGTGGCTGCATCAGCAGGTCGGCAACAGCGAAGACAGGGAACTTGCTGTCTCTCAATATGCCGTTTCTTTACTTGGCGACACTGAAAAATTTGATAATGACATCAGGCGGCTAACGCAATGGGTCATCCAAATTCGAAAAAATAATGCAGCACCAAATGTCCTTGAAAACTGGGTCAGTTTCAAATTGCCGACTCTTATCGATTATGCCCATTTAGTCCCGCTGGAAGACATCAGCGAAGACCCTGTGGGCAGATGCCAGGCGAGCCCGGAAAGTCATGTAAGACGTGATGGCTTCAGCCTCACCGATCACAGGATGAACCTGCGCCAGATCATGGGCGAGGTAAATTACTGCATCTATTGCCACGACCATGACGGGGATTTCTGCTCACGTGGTTTTCCGGAAAGCAAGAACAATCCCAACCTGGGCTTTCGCGTTAACCCGCTGGGTGAAACCTTGACGGGTTGCCCCCTGGGAGAAAAGATCTCCGAGATGCACCTGCTCAAACGCGACGGCTATGATATTGCTGCACTCGCTATGGCGGCTCGTGATAATCCCATGCTCCCCGCTACNGGCCATCGNATCTGTAATGACTGCATGAAGGCCTGCATCTATCAGAAACAGGATCCCGTTAACATCCCGGAAGTTGAAACNGGCATCCTGACTGACGTGCTGAAACTGACATGGGGCGTAGAGATTTATTTGTTACTGGTGCGCTGGAACCCTTTGNGACAGGAACAGTATCTACCTGAAGATAATAACAAACGCCGTGTGCTGGTTGTCGGCCTGGGACCTGCAGGTTTCACCATGGCCCATCACCTCAGTATGGCAGGCTGCAATGTTACTGGTATAGACGGTTTAAAACTTGAGCCGCTGGATGAGCATCTACTGACATCACCCATACGCCATTATTCCAGCATTGTAGAATCTCTGGATAATCGGATACTGTCAGGTTTCGGCGGAGTAGCCGAATATGGAATCACTGTACGCTGGGATAAAAATTTTCTCAAACTGATTTATATCAGCCTGGCAAGACGGGGAAATATCGGCCTCTCCGGTGGTGTCCGCTTTGGCGGCACACTGACCATCGAAGATGCCTGGGATGAAGGTTTTGAACATATCAGCATAGCCAATGGCGCCGGGCTGCCCAGAGTCATACCAATGATCAACAGCCTCTCTCGCGGCATGCGACAGGCCAATGACTTTCTGATGGCGCTGCAGCTGACCGGAGCAGCAAAATTCGATAGCCTGGCAAACCTTCAGGTACGCCTGCCTGCAGTGGTGATCGGCGGTGGACTGACAGCCATCGATACAGCCACTGAACTACAGAGCTATTACATTCGTCAGGTCGAAAAGACCCTCATACGTTATACAATTCTTGAACAAACAATGGGCAGGGAAAAAATCTTTGCCGACCTGGATGAAGAAAACCGGGGCATACTCGAAACCTTCCTCGAACATGGCAAAGCCGTCGCCACAGAAAGAAAGCGGGCTGCCGCCAGTGATGAAAAACCGGACTTTCTTCCCCTGCTGCGACAATGGGGCGGTGTTACCCTGACCTACCGCCGTGGCCTGAATGAATCTCCGGCATATTTGCGCAACCACGATGAAGTCGTCAAGGCTTTGCAGGAGGGTATTTTTTATGCTGAAGGAGTGGAACCTGTCGAGGCCATGCTTGATGAGTATGGTCATGTAGCCGGGCTGCGCTGCAGAGTTAAACAGCAGCGTGATGGCCGTTGGCTGGCCAGCGAAGAGCAAATTCTCCCGGCACGCGCGATCATGGTGGCTGCCGGTGCATCACCCAATACTATTTATGAAAATGAATACCCCGGCAGCTTCAAAATAGATGGCAACCATTTTTTTCCGTATGTCTGCCACCCTTCCGGAGTCCAGCCAGTTGCTGTTGCCGATAACTGCAAAGCCGACGAATTCGGCCCTTTCACTTCCTATGCGTATCAGGACAAGCGCATTAGTTTTATCGGCGATACACACCCTGTGTTCCATGGCAGCGTGGTAAAGGCCATTGCCTCCAGCCAGCGCACCTATCCAGAAATCATCAAATTACTCAATCAGCAACCTGAGGATCCATTGCGTAAAGAGTTTGATAATTTCACATCAGAATTCCAGCAGAAGCTGTCTGCAACAGTCGATCGTGTTAATGGATCTCATCCTGCAGTAGTAGAATTGTGGGTCAGAGCACCGATGGCTGCCAGGAACTTCCAGCCGGGACAGTTTTTCCGCCTGCAGACCTTTGAAAAGAACAGTCGTGTAGTGGCCGGCACACGTTTGCAGATCCCCTTGCAAACGGTCAGTGGTGCCGGTGTGGATGGAGATTGCGTACGCTTGCTGCTGCTGCGTTTTGGGGCCAATGCACGCATTGCTGAACAACTGAAACCCGGTGATCCCCTGGTGCTGATGGGTCCAACTGGCTCACCGGCAGAACTGGGGCACCAACGTACTGTAATGGTCATCGCTGGCGCATGGGGTGCTGCGGTGATGATAGATCTGGGGAGGGCACTGCGTGCAGCAGGTAACCGTGTCCTGTTCTTCGCATCCTTTCGATGTCAGGATGACATCTATTTTAAAGACGAACTGGAACAATGTGCAGACCAGATCGTCTGGGCCAGTACTACCGAACCACTGATTGAATGCCGCCGCCCGCAAGACAGCAGTGTCCAGCAGACCAACATCATCAAACTAATCAAGGATTATGAAGAAGGCAATCTTACGGCTGGCAACGGAGAAAACCAGATCAAGTTGTCCGATGTGGATGAAATAATGATTATGGGTTCTACAGGTCTTCTGAAAGCAATGCAGCAATCACTTAAAGACGGCCTCAAACCTCTGTTCAAGGACAATGTACATGCCACAGGTACTGTCGGTAGCCCGATGCAATGCATGATGAAAGGTGTTTGCGGGCAGTGTCTGCAATGGCAGATAGACCCAGCGACAGGTAAGCGCACACGAGCCGTATTTTCATGTGCCAAACAGGATCAGCCTCTGTCATGGATAGACC
>JGI24024J18818_10000050_pt1 | contig 30530 bp, 30 predicted proteins | sample Cruoilmetagenom2_FD_18818 | JGI IMG/M metagenome (IMG submission 18818) | reverse complement strand
AAACCGAAAACCGAAAACCGAAAACCGAAAACCGAAAACCGAAAACCGAAAACCGAAAACACTATTTCATGAAAGTCACTAATGTATCTTTAAGCATTCTTATCACCGTGAAGCCGGAGGACCTGGATAGTCATTCAGCGGCTGCAGCCGCTGTGGTTGGCAAGGAGTTGGCAAAGCAGGTGGCAATCTATGAGAAAGAGAATCACCTCGGCTATTATCCGGCGATGGAGTATTTTCAGGAGTCTGCCAGCGGTGTCGATGCAGATTTACTGGAAGCGGCGGATAATCTTGCCTGGTTAGCCACCAGGCTGGTGCGGGAGGTGGTTCGTAAGCGTTTGCGTCCTGTTTTTAGCAGTTTACGTTTTGACGCCATGCAAAATCTGCTTTATACCATGCCCAGAGTGCGTCCAGGTAAACCGTCCGCTCAGCAGAAGCTTNCTGAGCACTTCACAGCAAACAAGGTACGATTGGAGCTGACAGCACAAATCATGAATCGGGAGGGCGAAGAAAAAGACCTGAAACGNTACACCTCGCATTTGGTGCATCGTTGGTTGAAAGAACACTTTGAAAGTATCGAAGTGACAAGTTGTCGACAGGAGAAAAAAAGCTAATTTCTGCGAGAACAAATTATTTTAGATTTTGACGTATTTATGTATTGAACAGTCTGGCAGGCAGGTTTCGAGTATTATGCTGATAAATTCAGAATTAATAGAGCTACCCTGCAGTATTTGATAAAATTGCTCGGTTATTTGTTTAATGCATGCACAGCGGGAGCCAGATGTGGACTTTTTACCCATATTTCTAAATATAAAAGTACGTGATTGCCTGGTTGTCGGCGGGGGGCCGGTTGCGGCCCGAAAGGTGGCACTGCTGGATAAGGCAGGTGCCAGCATAACAGTCATAGCACCTGATCTTTGTGATGAGCTTTCTGCAAAAGTGACAGCAAAGGAAATTCATCATCAAAAGCGTGGATTTGAAGATCCGGATATCACTAGCCAGGCTGTTATTATCGCTGCAACTGATGACCGAAAGGTGAATGAACGCATTTCATCTCTGGCTCAAGCAGCCGGTATTCCAGTCAATGTGGTTGATAATCCGGATCTGTGCAGTTTTATTATGCCGTCGATCATTGATCGCTCGCCGGTACAGGTTGCCATATCAACCGGTGGTGCATCACCCGTGCTGGCGCGCCTGCTGCGCGGGCGCCTGGAATCATTTATTCCTTCTGCTACAGGTCGCCTGGCCAGTCTGCTGGAGGAATACCGCGTCGCAGTAAAAAAGCAATTTACCAATATCGAATCCCGGCGTTATTTCTGGGAACGTATACTGCAGGGGCGTGTTGCAGAGCTGGTTTATGCCGGGCGCGATGATGAGGCGAGATCGGCGCTGTCAGAGGAAATCAACAAAGCAGGTGAGGTGCAGGATGATGTTGGGCAGGTCTATCTGGTGGGTGCCGGCCCGGGCGATCCTGATTTACTTACTTTCCGTGCCCTGCGTCTTATGCAGCAGGCCGATGTTGTTGTATATGACAGACTGGTATCTGAACCGATTCTGGATATGGTGCGTCGGGATGCAGATCGCATCTATGCCGGCAAAGAACGTAATAACCATGCCATTCAACAGGAGGACATTAACCAGTTACTGATCCGGCTGGCGAAAGAGGGGCACCGTGTCTTGCGCCTGAAGGGTGGTGACCCGTTCATATTCGGTCGTGGTGGTGAAGAGATAGAGGGGCTCATGGAAGAGGGCATACCTTTTCAGGTGGTGCCTGCAATAACGGCAGCTTCCGGTTGTTCAACATACTCCGGTATTCCTTTGACTCATCGGGATTATTCACAGGCATGTACGTTTGTCACTGGCCACCTTAAAGATGGCACCTGTAATCTCAACTGGCCGGCTCTGGCTCAGCCCAATCAGACCATTGTATTCTATATGGGACTGCAGGCAGTCAATGTGATCTGCAAGGAGCTGATAGCACATGATATGCCACCGACTACACCAGCCGCGCTTATACAACAGGGTACAACTCCGGAACAAAAGGTTTATATTGGGGATCTTGATAGTCTGCCTGAGCTCGTAAGACTATATGAAGTAAAGGCACCAACCCTGATTATTGTTGGGCAGGTAGTCAAGTTGCATGAAAAATTAAACTGGTATAACAGCGGTAAAAAGACGAAAAAATAGTTATATGTTTCAAAGACTAAATGAAGATATTGAATGTGTTTTCGAGCGTGATCCTGCAGCCAGGAATACTCTCGAAGTGCTCACTACCTACCCGGGTTTGCATGCAATCTGGGGGCATCGCATGAGTTCTTTCCTGTGGCGCCATGGATTCAAGTGGCTGGCGCGAGTGTTTTCCAATCTTTTTCGCTGGCTGACTGGAATTGAAATTCATCCGGGCGCCAGCATTGGCTGCCGCTTTTTCATTGATCATGGCATGGGAGTGGTGATCGGTGAGACGGCTGAGATTGGCAATGATTGCACACTGTATCATGGCGTTACACTGGGTGGGACAAGTTGGGATAAAGGCAAGCGCCACCCTACACTGGAAGATAATGTGGTGATCGGTGCTGGTGCCAAGGTGCTGGGGCCAATTACGATTGGAGCCAGTGCAAAAATAGGCTCAAATTCAGTGGTAGTCAAAGATGTGCCGGCCATGGCAACTGTAGTCGGCATCCCCGGACATATTGTCACCAGACCGGATGACGGTAACGCAGATAAACGTAAAGAGCAGGCTCAGAAAATAGGGTTTACTGCTTACGGTGAAACACAAAACTCTGCAGATCCTGTTGCGCAGGCAGTCAATCGCATACTTGAGCATTTGCATGCAGTAGATTCGCGGATTAATTTAATCGATGGAAAGCTGGAGCAGGCGGGACTGGCTGACGGCCTCGATGATATGCCCGAGCTTGATGTTGATGAACTCAGTTCAGGTGGTAAAGCGAGTGAATCAAAAAAGCAGTCTGGTGAGAAAAAACACAACGGAAATACTTGACTAAATCAGTCAGGTATTAGATAATAAGCTATTATAACATATTCCGGATCATCTCGGTATTTTACGATACCTAACACACGAGTTTTCACTATGAGACTGACTACAAAAGGCCGTTATGCAGTAACGGCAATGCTTGACCTTGCTATCCATTATGAAAAAGGTGCTATAACGCTTTCTGACATAGCGGGTAGACAGGGAATATCACTTTCCTACCTGGAACAATTGTTTGCCCGCCTGCGGCGTAAAGGCCTGGTGACGAGTACGCGTGGGCCGGGTGGCGGCTACCGTCTCGCGACTGAGCCGGAAAATATCCATGTGGCAGAAATCGTGACCGCAATCAATGAGACCGTTGATGCAACACGTTGTGGCGGCGAGAAAAACTGTGACAAAGAGGGCCGCTGTCTTACCCATTATTTGTGGGAAGACCTGAGCACCCGTATTCACGAATTTCTTAACAATATCACTCTCGGTGACCTTGTTAACCAGCCTAACGTACAGGAAGTTGCCTCTCGCCAGGAAGAAACAACGAAAAAGGTTGCTCTAAGCTCTATCAGAACGTAATGAACTAACACAAGAAGTTGAACAAAAATGAAACCAATATACCTTGATTATTCTGCGACTACCCCGGTAGACAAACGGGTGGCAGAAAAGATGATGCATTACCTGACCATGGATGGTGAGTTTGGCAATCCTGCCTCTCGTTCACATGCCTATGGCTGGGCGGCGGAGGCTGCTGTCGACCTGGCACGTAAGCAGGTTGCCGACCTGATCAATGCAGATCCAAGGGAAATAGTCTGGACATCGGGTGCGACAGAATCCGATAACCTTGCAATCAAGGGCGCAGCACATTTTTATAGCAAGAAAGGCAAGCATATTATCACCTGCAAGACTGAACACAAGGCTGTGCTGGATACCTGTCGCCAGCTTGAACGTGAAGGCTTTGAAGTGACCTATATGGACCCCGAGGATAATGGACTCATTGACCTTGGGAAACTGGAAGCAGCAATCCGTCCTGATACAACTTTGATAAGCATCATGCATGTAAACAACGAAATTGGCGTTATTCAGGATATTGCCGCGATAGCGAAGATTGCACACCAGCATAAAGTTATATTTCATACCGATGCGGCCCAGAGTGCCGGTAAAATCCCTATTGATGTCAAAGCAATGGACATTGATATGCTTTCACTTTCTGCTCACAAAATATACGGTCCTAAAGGAGTAGGGGCGCTTTTTGTGAGACGTAAACCGCGCATCAGGATTGAGGCACAGATGCATGGTGGTGGTCATGAGCGCGGCATGCGTTCAGGCACCCTGGCTGTGCACCAGGTTGTCGGTATGGGCGAGGCATTTCGTATTGCACATGAGGAAATGGCCGAGGAAACAGCAAGGATACTGAAGCTGCGTACACGCCTGCTTGACGGCTTCAAAGATATGGAAGAAGTTTATGTTAATGGAGATCTTCAGCATCGTATTGCCGGGAACATCAACATCAGCTTTAATTTTGTTGAAGGTGAATCATTGATTATGGCACTTAAAGATCTGGCTGTATCATCGGGTTCGGCCTGTACATCGGCCAGTCTGGAACCGTCCTATGTGCTGCGCGCACTGGGCCGAAATGATGAACTGGCACATAGTTCCATACGTTTCAGCATCGGTCGCTTTACCACCGAACAGGATATAGACAGGGCGATACAACTGGTTCGTGATAATATTGATAGATTACGTGAACTGTCTCCTCTGTGGGATATGTACAAAGACGGTGTTGATCTGGATAAAGTAGAGTGGGTTGCACACTAGACTACCCATTAGTTTTGCATCGACTGACAATGTGCACGACTGAATCGGAGAACTGAAAATGGCGATAAGTCTAACTGAAAAAGCGGCGGATCATGTCCGTAATTTTATCGAAAAAAGAGGTGGCGCAGCGGGTTTGAGACTGGCGGTTAAAACCTCAGGTTGTTCAGGACTTGCTTATGTACTCGAGTTTGTCGATGAAATCGAAGATAGTGATGAGGTATTCGAAACAGCGGGCATCAACATTATTGTAGATAAAAAAAGCCTGATTTATCTTGATGGTACGGAACTTGATTATAAGCGGGATGGCCTCAATGAAGGTTTCGAGTTCAATAACCCGAATGTTAAAGATGCCTGCGGCTGCGGGGAAAGTTTTACCGTTTAGTAAGCGTCATTATCCTGTTCTCCTGCCAGCAAAGTACGTGCACCCCTGATCATGCAAACTCCGTTCGAAAATAACTATTTCGATCTTTTCTCCATCGAAAAGTCCTATTCACTCGATCGCCATCTACTGCGGGATCGTTTTCGTGAGCTTCAAAGAAAATTTCACCCGGATAATTTTGCCAGTGCTACTGAGCAGGATCGCCGTATTTCTGCACAGTATGCGGCAATGATCAACGAAGCCTTTACGACATTGAATGACCCCGTGCAGCGTGGACGATATATGCTGTCTCTCAATGGGATTAGCACAGATGAAGAACATGATACCCGTATGGATCCGGAGTTTTTAATACAACAGATAGAATTACGTGAAGAACTGGATACTGCTCGCTCATCATCACTGGATGCCCTGAATCATTTGTCTGATAAGGTGGAAAATGATTTTGCTGGAAGAATGGCACGGGTAGGAGAAATTCTGGACGGGACAGATGATAGTGAATTCGAAAAAGCACGTCATCTGGTACGTGAATTACAGTTTCTCCGTCGCATGCAAAATGAAATTGAAGAGGCTGAAGAATCGTTTTATTGAATGACATCAGCTCTGCATAAACAATACTGACAACACATCGAATACTGGCGAGAAAACATCAATGGCACTGCTGCAAATTAGTGAACCGGGACAATCTACCAATCCGCATGAACATCGCCTGGCGGCAGGCATAGACCTCGGCACCACCAATTCACTGGTCGCTACAGTTCGCAGTGGTGAAGCCAGAGTTCTGCCTGATGAAGAGGGCCGCAGCCTGTTGCCTTCAGTAGTCAGGTTTCGAGAAAAAGGCGATACACAGATTGGCTACCCGGCATTGGCTGAAATAGTAAAAGATCCAATGAATACTATTTCATCGGCAAAGCGCATGATTGGTCGAAAAACGGCTGACATCAAGACTCTGCGCGACCATCTGCCATACCATTTTGATGATGAATCGGCCAACGTCCCTCGTATTATTACTGCCGATGGTCCCCGCAGTGCCATCGAGGTGAGTGCTGAGATCCTTACTGCATTAAAAAAACGTGCCGAGCAGGCACTCCACGGTGAACTCGGCGGTGTCGTGATCACCGTCCCTGCCTATTTTGATGATGCACAGAGACAGGCAACAAAGGATGCCGCAAGACTGGCAGGCCTGAATGTCATGCGGTTGCTTAATGAACCGACCGCGGCAGCGGTTGCCTATGGGCTGGATGAAGGCTCTGAAGGTGTGTATGCCATTTATGACCTTGGTGGCGGCACTTTTGATATTTCTATTCTGCGTCTCAATAAAGGCGTATTTGAGGTGCTGGCAACGGCCGGTGACTCGGCGCTTGGCGGCGATGATATGGACAGGCTGATAGCAGAATGGATACTTGATGATATAAAACAGGCTGAATTATCCACAGACAATCAATTCTTGCGTCAGGTGATGGTCGTTGCCCGGGCGGCTAAAGAAGCATTGACCGACAATGATTCAACCCTGATTAAATTATCCCTGCCTGATGGCACTACCCAGACTATTTCTCTGAATCGTTCACGCATGAATGACATTATTGCACCGGTAATCGATAAAACATTACTGCCCTGTCGTCGCAGTTTGCGTGATGCCGGCCTTGATAAGACAGATATCGATGGCATTATCATGGTGGGCGGTTCAACCCGCGTGCGCAGTGTACAGGAAAAGGTGGAGACATTTTTTAACAGGAAACTCTACACCGGCGTCGACCCGGAACAGGTTGTCGCCATCGGTGCCGCTATACAGGCGGATATTCTGATTGGCAATCATCCCACAGGGGATATGTTGCTATTGGATGTTATTCCGCTTTCTCTGGGCATTGAAATCATGGGAGGAATGGTAGAAAAGATTATTCCGCGTAATGCGACTATTCCGGTTACCCGTGCACAGGAGTTTACTACCTATAAAGATGGCCAGACGGCGATGTCGATTCACGTCCTGCAGGGTGAGAGGGAACTGGTCTCAGACTGCCGTTCTCTGGCACGTTTCGAGCTCAGAGGGATTCCCCCTATGGCAGCAGGCAGTGGACGTGTAAAAGTAAGCTTCCAGGTCGATGCGGACGGTTTGCTGAGTGTCAGTGCCCGTGAAGCCACGACTGGCACGGAAACCCGGGTGGATGTTAAGCCTTCTTACGGTTTGACGGATGCAGAAGTGGAGCAGATGCTGCGTGATTCAATTGCACATGCCAGCGATGATATCCAGGCCCGACAGCTGGCAGAGCAGCGGGTAGAAGCTGACCGCGCAATCAGTGCACTGGAAAATGCCCTGGCTATCGATGGCACTACCCATCTGGACGACAATGAACGCAGTGCATTGCTGGAGTGCATGGAGGCACTTAGGAAAATTAAAGAAATGGATGATCCAGATAACATCAAACAGGCCATTAATGAGTTAAATGAATTGTCTGAACCCTTCGCTGCACGCCGTATGAATTCCAGTATCCAGGATGCGATGGCAGGACATAATATTAATGAATTCAGTGAGTAGATAATGACCAAATTGACAATTTTGCCGCACCAGGAGGTTTGTCCGCAAGGGATAGACATAGAAGTAGAGCCAGGTGTGACTATTCTGGATGCCGCACTGGCAAATGGCATAGAGATTGAGCATGCCTGTGAAAAGGCCTGCGCCTGCACCACCTGCCATGTCATTGTGCAGCAGGGCTTCGACTCCCTGAATGAACCGACCGATGATGAAGAGGATATGCTGGACAAGGCCTGGGGTCTGGAACCGGACTCACGCCTCTCCTGTCAGTCTGTCGTCGCCGATGAGGACCTGGTCATAGAAATCCCCAAATACACCATTAACCAGGTGTCTGAGAACCACTAGTGCTCCGCCATTATCAGGTTGATGGAAAACAAGCAGGAGATATGAAATGTCGATGAAATGGACGGATACACTTGATATTGCAATTGAACTGGCCGACAACGGTCCTGACGTCGATCCTTTGACCATTGCGTTCCCGCAACTGATGGAAATGGTGATGGCTCTGGAAAATTTCAATGATGACCCCGAGCATTGTGGTGAGAGGATACTTGAAGCAATCCAGATGGCCTGGATTGAAGAACGGGAATAAGAACGGATTACGTATCAGGTTTTATGTATTACGTAACACCTAAAACATACATTCGTAACAAATAACGGTATTTAGGTCTAGTTTTGAAGCAACATTCATTCGCAACCACGACCCTCGGCTGTAAGGTCAATCTGTTTGAGTCTGGTTTGATTGGCCATTCTTTACAGGATATTGACTGGCGGCAGGTGGAGCATACTGATCAAGCTGATCTGTATATCGTCAATACATGCACTGTCACCAGCGAAGCGGACAGGCAGGCCCGGCAAACGGTGCGTCGCCTGATTCGGCAGAATCCGCAGTCACTGATTGTGGTAACTGGCTGCTATGCGCAAATTTCACCTGAGGCCTGCGCAGACATTCCCGGAGTTGATCTGGTACTGGGAAATGATCGAAAACTGGATTTGCATGATTTATTGCCGGACCTTATACAGGGAAAGTTGCCGCCAGTACTGGTCGGTGATGTCAACGAACATGTATCGCTGCCGGAAAGCATCATTGAAAGCTGCGATGGGCATACACGCGCCTTTGTACAGGTACAGCAGGGTTGCAACCAGGGCTGTACATTTTGCGTTATTCATACAGCACGCGGGCCTTCCCGTTCTTTCCCCATCACTTTAATTCGACGGCAGATAGAAAGGCTGGTGTTGAACGGCTACCGTGAAATAGTCCTCTGTGGTGTGGATATCGGCAGTTATGGCAATGAACTTGATAATGAGCAGCACTATAACCTGGCAACCCTGTTACGTGAGGTTTGCAGTATTTCCGGTGACTTCAGGCTGCGTATCAGCTCGATCGACCCGTCCTACCTGGATGCAGAACTGATTGACGTGCTGGCCGGGGAAGAAAAAATATGCCCGCATTTCCATCTTTCATTGCAAAGCGGTAATACCCTTATTCTCAAACGCATGAAAAGGCGCTATACGGCAGAATTGATGCATGAGAGGGTGGCTGCGCTGGCAGAAAGAATCCCGCATGCGGTCTACGGCGCTGATATCATGACTGGTTTCCCGACCGAATCAGAGCAGGCCTTCGAAGACAGTATCGCGATGATTGAGCGTTTGAATATCGCTTTCCCGCATGTTTTCAGCTATTCAGACCGACCGGGTGTCCCCGCGGCGCGGATACCCCGTCAGATTCCTCATGATATTCGAAAAAAACGGACACGCATCCTCATTGAAACAGGTGAAAAGGTGCGCGACAAGCTGTTTGCCGCTCTACTTAAAAAGCACTACCGCGTATCGGTTTTGGTAGAAAAGCCGGACAAAGATCACCCACAATGGTCATTTGGCCGGTCGGCAGAATACCTGCCAGTAGTTGTTCAGGGTGAAAGCCCTGTTCAGGGAGACCTGATCACCGCACAAATTACCGGTATCGAAGGTAGCAGATTAATTGCCCGCCTTGCGCCAGACAGGTAGAATACACGCCCTTAAGCTCATTTAAGCCCTTTATTTTCTGTAAAAGACTAATTATTATTTTCAATGAGTTGGGCGCTGTTATTAATATGTTTTCCGGGTTCGCATTAATTCCCGCCAGCAGCACACACCCCGGAATATAAAAATGGAATTACCTGTGACTGAAATTTCACCTGCACAAGCACCTTTGTTGAACCTGATGGGACATGACCGCCAGGCACTGGAGTCGTATTTTGCCTCTTTAGGTGAGAAACCCTTTCGTGCGACCCAGGTGCTGAAATGGGTGCATCAGCAGGGCATCTGTGATTTTTCAGCGATGACAAACCTGAGCAAGTCGCTACGTGCCAGTCTTTCTAGCCAGGCGGCATTCGTCGTGCCTGAAATTATCAATGATCAGATATCGGAAGATGGTACACGTAAATGGTTGTTAAGACTGGCAGACGGCAACAGCATTGAAACCGTCTTTATACCGGAATCCGGTCGCGGGACTTTATGCGTTTCTTCGCAGGTGGGTTGTGCATTGAACTGTAGTTTTTGTGCCACAGCCAGGCAGGGCTTTAACCGTAACCTGTCGGCGGCAGAGATAATCGGGCAGCTGCGACTGGCCAATCAGCTGCTGGTAAGTGACGACAATGAACGACCAGTCACTAATGTTGTCATGATGGGTATGGGTGAACCGTTACTGAATTACAAAAATGTTATTCAGGCAATGACCTTGATGCAGGAAGATTTCGCTTATGGCCTGTCAAAGCGACGAGTCACCTTAAGTACCTCTGGCTTATTGCCAGAAATGCAAAGTTTGAGTGAGGATTGCCCGGTAAGTCTTGCTGTTTCACTACACGCTCCGGATGATGACTTACGAAACGAACTGGTACCTATTAACAGGAAATATCCGGTCGCAAAGTTAATGCAGGCATGCCGTGATTATACAAATGGCCTGCCACATCAGAAGATCACTTTTGAATACGTTATGCTGGCCGACGTGAATGATACGGACCTGCATGCCAGAAAGCTGGCAAAACTTGTTGCGAATGTTCCCTGTAAGATTAATCTAATTCCATTCAACCCGTTTACAAACAGTGGCTATAAAAGTTCTTCACTGTCGCGGATAAACCGTTTTCGCGATATTTTGATGCAGAAGGGGATCATGACTGTCACACGAAAAACCCGGGGTGAGGAAATTGACGCTGCCTGTGGTCAGCTTGCAGGTGAATTCATGGATAGAACAAGACGTTCAGAAAGATTGCATCAGGTGCAAATAACAGGTGACATACATTGAAAATATTCTTAATTCTTGTCTTTCTGACTTTTCTCAGTGGCTGTGTTACCGAGAAGGCTTTTCCTGAGCCGGATGTCGAACCCCCTGAAGAGAGAGCAAAAATCCATGCTGATCTGGCGGGTAATTATTTACAACGTGGTCAGCTGGACGTTGCCATCGAGGAAATCAATAAGTCTCTGGATCTTGACAAGAAAAACAAGTCAGCAAATTACATCATGGCGCTGATTCAGATTCGCTTGAAGAAACCGGAAAAATCAGAACGTTATTTCAAGAAGGCAGTAGCTGAACCAGACCCCTTATCGAGCGCCCAGCATGATTATGCGAACCTGTTGTGCCGCGACGGAAAATACAAGGAAGCAGAAGAGCTTTATCGCTCTTTACTCGGCAATGTGCTGTACAAGGCGAGGGCCAGGCTGCTGATGAATGTAGGAGCGTGCTTCAATAAACAGGGGAAATACAAAGAAGCTGAGAATGCTTTGCGTCAGTCACTAAGAATAAACCCGAATTCTCCTGATGCTCTTCTGCAAATGGCCAAAATTAGCTATAGAAATGGTAAACCACTGGAAACACGCGGCTGGTACCAGCGTTATTTTCAGATTGGTGCAAAGGGCGGTCCGGAAATTCTATATATCGCCTCCCAGACTGAAAAAACTTTGGGTGACAAAAATGCCTCGGCAAGCTATGCCATAAAATTGCGTAGTAGGTACCCAAACTCCAGCCAGGCAAAAGAGCTTAATTACTAACAAACGAGAAACACCGCAGTGAATGAAGAAATGTTCCCAAATGATAAGAATACGGTACTAGGGCCGGGACGGCTCCTGCAAATTGCGCGGGAGGAAAAAAACCTTCGTCCGGAGGATGTCGCTTACGAAATAAGGTTAACCCCGTCACAGGTACTTGCACTGGATGAAGATGACTATTCCAAAATGCCAGAAGAAACCTATGTCAGGGGATATCTGAGAAATTATGCCCGCCTGGTTGGTGTACCTGAAAATGAAATTTTGATGGCATTTGCCAGAGTGACTCGTGCCACGGATACAGCGCCGATACAGGTAAGCATGCCTGCTGAAAGCGAAAATAATAAAAAAAGCAGGGCTACGTGGATGGTTGCTGTAGCAAGCATTGTAGCTGTCATTGTTTTGAGTGCTGTTTGGGTGCTGGAACCCTATGATGAACTCCCGTTGACTGACAGCAGTCCAGTCTCACAAGTTGTAGATGAAAAGCCAGACCTCGAAGAAGTTCCTGTTGGAACAAGCACCCTTGATCTGGATAAATCAGCTGTTGATGCTGGTTTAGCAGTTGATTCTGAATTAAATGTGTCAGCTGTTTCTCCAACGAATGAGCCTGAGACAACTTCAGAAATGGCCAGTGAGCAGGAGGTGGTTGAAGAGACCAGGACAGAAACATCTGCTCCTGCAATACCTTTAACATCTACTGCTGAAATATCAGAAAATATTGATGAAACTGTCGAAACAACGAGTACCAGTAACGACCAAAACGACACTAGTGGCGGTGTCCTGTTAATAAACTACAGCAAGGATAGCTGGACTGATGTGCGTGATGCTAACGGCAAAAAACTACTATACCGGACTGTGAAAGCAGGTGAAAAAATCTCGCTTGCCGGCGAATTACCAATATCATTATTTTTTGGTTTTGCTCAGGGCGTGAATGTTAAATTCAATGGCAAATCAATTGATGTTCCAGCCCATACCAGGGGTGTGTTTGCACGTTTTACCGTTGGCGAAGCTGTGAACCAGTAAAACATGTCAAATTCCATTCAGGCTATTCGGGGTATGAATGACCAGCTTCCCGATGACTTAACATGCTGGCAATATCTTGAGCATGCGGCAAGTGTGGTTTTCAAACAATTCGGTTACCACGAGATCAGGCTTCCCGTAGTAGAAAAAACAGAATTGTTTGCGCGATCAATTGGCCAGGCAACGGATATTGTTGAAAAGGAGATGTACACATTTCTGGATAGAAATGGTGATCAACTGTCTCTCAGGCCCGAAGCAACGGCAGGGGTAGTGCGTGCTATGCTGCAGCATGGCCTGTTGCATAACGCAATTCAGCGTGTCTGGTATACAGGCCCGATGTTTCGGCATGAGCGTCCGCAAAAAGGCCGTTATCGACAATTTCATCAGATCGGTGTGGAAGCTTATGGCATGGCCGAAGCCGAACTGGATGTGGAAGTCATTTCAATGACCAGCCAGTTATGGAGAAAACTCGGACTGACAGGGGTGAAACTTGAAATAAATACACTTGGTAGCCCTGAGTCCAGAGTGGAATACCGTGAGGCACTGGTCGAATACTACCAGGCTAACCGGGACAGCCTGGACGCTGATTCCCTGCGTCGGCTGGAAACAAACCCGTTGCGCATCCTGGATAGCAAAGATAAGGCTGTTATTGAATTAAACAAATCTGCCCCGGATGTCATTGAATATCTGGATGACGCCTCCCGGGAACATTTTGAACGTGTTCAGTTGTTACTGGAAAAGCTTGGAATTAGCTATATTCGGAACCCAAAACTGGTGCGTGGCCTCGATTATTATAGCCGCACCGTTTTCGAGTGGACCACAGATAAATTAGGCACTCAGAATGCCATCTGTGGTGGAGGACGTTATGATAGCCTGGTTGAGAAGCTGGGAGGTAAATCGACACCCGCTGCAGGTTTTGCCATCGGAATGGAGCGACTGGTTGAATTGTTGACCATCGAAAAACTGTGTCAGAACCGGAAAAGGCAGGATGTTTACATTGTTCAAACTTCTGAAGCTGCCCTGGAAATTGGCTTATCACTGGCAATGGAAATGCGTGATGCGGGGATTTCTGTGATTAGCAACATTGGCAGCACGGGTTTTAAGAGCCAGTTAAAAAAGGCAGATCGCAGCGGCGCCCGGTTGGCACTAATAATTGGTGAAAATGAATTACAGACAAATACAGTGACGATAAAACTGCTGGATAATGGTAAACAATATACAGTATCTATTGAAAATCTGCTTACAGATGTTAGCAGTTATCTAGAAAATACGGAGTGAAATAGTGGATCTTAACCTTGTAGAAGATGATGAGCAGGAAAAAGCAAGAAAATGGTGGATGGAAAATCGTGCACCTATTATTTCTGGGGTAGTGCTGGGGCTATCCATTATTATTGGTTTTAACTGGTGGGGTGAGTATAAAACAGGTAGAGCTGAAGCCGCATCACTGCTTTACCAGGAAATGCTGAATAATGATGTTGAGGGTAACAGAATCACTGTCCGGGCAATTAATGCGGGTCAACAAATTATCGACGACTATGACGACACGGCTTATTCCGGTAAAGCTGCATTGATACTGGCGAGTATTGCCTTTGACAATAAAGATATTGAGGAAGCCAGGGAAAAATTACACTGGGCGATAGATAACTCCAGTCAGTTTGAAACCGTGCACACAGCAAGGTTAAGGCTTGCCAGTATTTTAATGATTGAGGGAAAACTGGATGAATCTCTGGAATTGCTCAGTGTAGAACATATGGAAGGCTTTGAGTCACATTATTATGAGATGCGGGGAGATGTTTATCTTCGTCTTAAGCAAACTGATAAGGCACGCGATGCCTATCGTGCCGCTATAGATGGTTTATCTGCAGGGTCAATGTATGAACCGATATTAAAGATGAAGCTGGATGCTATCGCGACGGACGCTAGTTCATGAAAGCAAAAATTCTCATACTCATCCATGCTTTGATTTTTCTTGCGGGATGTTCAACTGTCAAAGGAGTAATCCCCGGCATGGGGAATAGTGATAATGAGGCAGAACCTACCAAGCTTGAGTCCTTTTCAGAAAAGGTGACGCTGCAGCGGACATGGAAGGCTTCTAGTGGAAAGATAATAAAAAATAATAAGCAAATTCAGCCACTACTCGTAGATACAATCCTTTATACCGCGTCCTCGGAGGGTGTAATTACAGCATTTGATGCAGATACGGGAAAGCAACTCTGGCGCAGAAAGCTAAAATTGGCGCTGTCTGCAGGTATCGGATATGGAGATGGACTGGTGCTTGCTGGTACTGAGAATGGTGAAGTTGTTGCATTGTATGCCAGTAATGGTAATCCAGCGTGGGTAGGTGATGTCGATGGCGGTGTACTTGCCAGTCCGGAAGGCGGACAGAATATAGTTGTTGTCCCAACATCTGGTAATCGACTGGTCGGCTTATCTGCTACTGATGGTTCAATAGTCTGGACTTTGCAGGAATCTACGCCACGTCTTCTGCTGCGCGGTAGAGGTCGTCCTCTGGTCGTTAGTGATGTAGTTTTTGCAGGTTTTGACAACGGCAAGGTGATGTTGATACGGCTTGATAATGGACAAAGGCTCTGGGAAGTGCGGGTTGGGGCTGCTATTGGTAAAACAGAGATAGAAAGGCTGGCTGACGTTGATGTAAGGCCTATATTAATTAACGAAACGCTCTATACGGCCGCCTATCAATCAAGGGTTATTGCAATTAATGCACCTACGGCCAGTATGATCTGGGAAAATGAAATATCTACTAACAAAGATATGGATGTAGATGAAAAGAACCTTTATTTAATAGGCGAAGGCGATATTATTTTCGCAATTGACCAGCAAACGGGTGATACGCTCTGGGAACAGGATAAGTTGGCAAACAGAGGACTTACAGCGCCTGCTGTTTTGGGTAGCTATATCCTGGTTGGAGATAAAGATGGCTATCTACATGTCCTTGAGGCCACTACAGGAGAAATAGTAGGCAGGGCCAAAGCCGGTGCTGAATTGCTTGCACAACCTGTTACACGAGGCCATTCTGCCTGGGTTCAGACTGTAGATGGTGATGTTTATGCCTGGAAGCTGGCAGAATAGCCTGATCCACAGCGAATATAACTGCATCATTTAGCCATGAAACCTGTTATCGCCCTGGTAGGGCAGCCAAATGTAGGGAAGTCCACCTTATTTAACCGCCTGACCCGTAGCCGGGATGCCCTGGTCGATGATCAACCGGGGATCACACGTGATCGTATTTATGGTAATGCACGTTATCATGACAAGTCCTTTATCATAATTGACACAGGTGGCCTGGATGATGGCGCTGATCCCCTGCAATCCATGATGTCAAAACAGTCCTGGGATGCCGCTGATGAGGCTGATGCCGTAATATTCATGGTTGACGGCCGTGCGGGTTTATCGTCACTTGACGATCGCATCCTGGTTCGTCTGAGAAAGCTCGGCAAACGTGTAAGCCTTGCTGTGAACAAAACAGAAGGCCTGGATACTGACCAGCTGATGTCAGACTTTTATGCTCTGGGCCTGGGTGAGCCCGTGCCGATATCTTCTGCACATGGTCAGGGCGTTTCAGCGCTGATGTCAAAAGTACTGGATGATTTTCCAGAGGCCACAGATAAAGGCGAGGACACAGGGCCTGTTATCGCAGTAATCGGCCGTCCAAATGCAGGAAAATCCACACTTATTAATGCTTTGCTGGGTGAACAGCGCGTCGTCGTTTTTGACCGGCCAGGCACCACACGAGACAGCATAAGAATTCCTTTTGAGCGAAAGGGAAAAGGCTACACATTGATTGACACCGCCGGCGTGAGAAGGCGGGGCAAGGTCGATGAAAAAATAGAGAAGTTTTCTGTAATAAAGACATTGCAGGCGATTGATCAGGCGAATGTCGTACTGATGATGCTTGATGCACGACGGGAAATCTCAGACCAGGATGCCACCCTTGCAAGCTATGCCATCGAGCAGGGTAAGGCAATGGTTGTAATTGTCAATAAGTGGGATGGATTAAGCGCTGATCAACGACTCAGAATAAAAAATGACATCGACCGCAAGCTGATTTTCCTGCAGTTTGCTGAANTTATCTATATCTCAGCATTGCACGGTACTGCTGTAGGAAACATCTTCCCGGCGGTGGAACGTGCCTATGACGCAGCAATGAAGGATCTTCCCACTTCATTTCTTACCCGTATTCTGGAAAAGGCTATTGAAAAAACACCTCCTCCAATGATTTCCGGTCGGCGTATGAAACCAAAATTTGCCCATCAGGGAGGACATAATCCACCTGTTATCGTGATACATGGCAATCAACTCAATAAATTACCGGGTTCATACCGGCGATATCTGATAAACACCTTCAGAAAAGCAGCCAAATTGCAGGGCACCCCAATTCGACTTGAAATGAGGTCGGGGGTCAATCCCTATGAAGGGCGGCCGTCAGGACGAACCAAGAAACGTAGGAAAAAACATTAAATAAACAATGGAAGTCATTAATATTTTTATGGAAATACTTTAACAGATTGACAATCAAACTCCAGTCAACTAAATTATTTAGTATGTGCTGTCTTTTATATATGAGATATGTCTAATCTGATATCATGAAATCGGGTAAAGAGACATTAATCGAAAATAATTTTATAGATATAGCAATGGATCAGATAGGAAATACATCAATCGGCGAAAAGCAGAAGGAAATGCTGATCGTCATGACAGCACTTCTGTACACTGAACAGAATAATCTTCTGTCGCAGTCCCAGATGCGTGATGCAAAACAGAGCCTGCAGGCATTATTCCTTCGTACCAGTGGCGAAGAAACAATGCTGCGTAAGCTTATCGAGATCCTGCGTTTCAATGAAGAAATGCACACTGCTTTTAGTGATTTGTCAAAAATAAGTACTCGAATTCAAAGTAGTACAGAAATTATTGCCCGAAAAGTTTCCTACTTACGCAGTTATTTTGACCGCCTAAAAGTGACACCTCAGGAAAGCGCTGACTTTTTTACCCCATTTATGAACTTTACCCACCAGTTTTTACTCAAGGTAAAAACATTCAATGGCAGCATGGTGGAGTTTCTTGAAATTAAGGAAGTAGAGTCCAGACGAGCAAATGAATATCGGATTGCCAAGGAAGCAAGTGTCAGGTTGAAGAAAAGACTGGCGGGCACACTTGGGAATGACCCGCAGTCAGAAGTTGAATCAACCATCAAGGATGAGGTGATTCAGACATTTGACCATGCAGAAGCAAAAAATAACCTTTCCATGGTTCAGCGCGAAGCCAAACTAAAGGAAAGAGAAATCGATGAGCTGCTGGAAGAAATTAATGCCATGTGTCAGCAAGCCATGAATCCGACGATGCGAGAAGTGAAAGACAGGGATGTGTTGATCGAGGAAGACTACGATGATGTATTCACACTCTTCGTTGTGGCACTTAAGAAGCACCGTCGTCTGGCTAAAATAAAAGATTTCCTGATGGACTACTTCAAGCTATATCAGCGTGCCTACGGCATGTTTCGACTCGATTTCAACAGCTTCAAGAAAGCTGTCACGATGATGTCAACGAATTCACAGCAATATTTCGAAGATAAAAATGAAGACTACGACATCAGGGACAAACGTGAAAAGCTGAAAAAGCTGGAAGCTGTAATCAATTTCCTCGAAGTAGCCGCAAAAATGGTACGTGAGGAAAGTGAACTAAAATATCAAAAGCTCAGCAAGAAGCTGTCTGAGTTGATTGACAAAAGTGATAGCAACTGGAGCGACATTTCACAGGATCTCCTGGTTGCCAAGGTTTCTGCTGAGGCAGAAATGAGTACTACGATTTAACGAAGACGATTTACGGTTTATGTATTAGGTTTTACGTTACTGCTGTCCCATTAAAAATAAATATTATTTCTATTTTGTGCTTTGTAATATTCGAAATAGATCATAATCGACGACATCAGACATGAAAATAGATTTCGTTGTAGGTTGCTGCTGAGGCACGAAGCCCAACAGCAGAGTATCAGCAGAAACCATTGTTGGGCTTCATTCTTCAGCCCAACCTACAAATAAATTTAACCAAAGCCACCTCTTAACAGGGCTAAGTGGGGCAGCAATGGTTTTACGTAAAACCTAATTCCTAAAACGTCTTTTTCTTATTCTTTTTCCGACAGAAAAAGCATCGGATCTACCCTGGTCTGGTTCAAATTCAGACTCCAGTGCAGATGCGGCCCTGTGACTCTGCCTGTTTTTCCCACTTCGCCAATTTTATCACCACGTTTTAGCTTGTCACCAGTCTTTGCCGTAATTTTACTCATGTGATTGAACATGCTGATCATGCCCTGGCCATGATCAACAAAAACTGTATTTCCATTGAAGTAATAATCCCCTGTATCAATAATGTTACCGTCTGAAGGCAGTACAATGTCTGTACCTTCCGGCGCTGCGATATCAAGGCCACTATGGGGGTTGCGAGGTTGATCGTTAAAGAACCGTTTTAGACCAAAAGGACTGCTTACAAGCCCTTTTACCGGCCAGTCCAGGTCGATTGAGACATCTGTATCCCGCCAGATTTTGAACAACTTGCCCATATGTACCTTTTCCTTTTTTATTCGAGCGAGTTGTTCTTTGTCCGGTGAAACGTATTTTTTCTGTTTCATTTTGATTCGTTGTTCAGGGTAGGTTTTAGGCAGTACTTTTACGGCTATCTCATTATCAGATTTGCTGGTTTTCCCTGTTTTATAACTGACGATGTAATCTCCCGGCAGTGTTTTGAGGGACAGGCCGACCAGGCCCTTCCATTTTCCATCCCGTTGAATGACCATGATCTTTTTTGAGCCGAAGCGTGCCTGCGGCTGTGGTTCTGACGCCAGGCCAAGGTCAACAATTGTTACACCGCCTGGTACAGAAGACTCGGTGAAGGCGCTTACAGGCAGCAGACCAGATATTGAATAACAGAGTAGCGCTGAAAATGTGAATGAAATAAGTCTGAAATTTTGATGTTTAATCATTGATGTTCCTATGAATCTTGTTGATTTTACAGTGTATATAGCCATCCTGTAGATTAGCCTGTAGTTCATCACCAACTTTTACCTGATTGACTGAACTCACGATCTCCGGTTCTCCTGAAATTTGTAATGTGGCAAAGCCTCGTGCAAGAGTCTGCAATGGACTTAGTGCCTGCAACGCAGATACCTTGTACTCCAATTGACTACGCCTATGCTGCAATAACTCCGGTATTTTAACCCATAAGCGCCTGCTGATACCGTCATGGTATATGGATTTATGTTGCACAATACTTTCCGGAAGGTGGTGTGATAGACGTTTGTGCTGGCTGGTGAATGAGAGTGAGGAAGATGAAATACGGCTTTTTATTGCTCTATCCAGCCGCTGTTCGAGATTATGACAATGCTGGCTATGCAGCCTCAGCATCCTGTCTGGTCGATGAATACGGGTAGTAAGTGCAGCGAGTAGTTGTTTTCGTTCATTTATTAGTGGTACAGAAAGTCTGGAAAATCTCTTTGATAAACTGCTGTAGCGGTATGCGGAACGATCAGCTTGCTGCTTGAATGCATTTAGCCGTAATTGCAAGAGGTCCAGTTGCTGGCTTGCGGCCTCGTGGCGATGGTTTAATGCATTTGCTAATCTTGTTTGCAGGCTGCTATAAGCCTTTAATAATTGTACCTGGTCTGGTGATAGCATTTCCGCTGCAGCAGTCGGAGTGGCAGCGCGAACATCTGCAACAAGATCACTAATAGTGAAATCTGATTCATGACCGACGGCAGAAACCAGCGGTATAGTACAGTGATGAATGGCTCGGGCAACAATTTCTTCATTAAATGGCCAAAGGTCTTCCAGAGATCCGCCTCCGCGAGCGAGAATAAGTACATCGCATTCCCTGCGACTATTTGCTGTGTTGATAGCTGTCGCCAGTGATTCAGCGGCGAGCTCACCCTGTACCAGGGATGGGTAAATCAATAATTGTATAGCCGGGTAACGTCGTTTGAAGACAGAGATAATGTCATGGATCGCTGCGCCCGTTGCTGAGGTAATAATGCCTACACGGGCAGGTAAGGACGGTATAGTTCTTTTTGTTGAAAGGTCGAATAATCCTTCTGCACTAAGGCGTGCCTTCAATTGCTCGAATTTTTTTCTGAGCAGGCCTTCTCCCGCATCAACGGCGGCCTGTACGATGAGTTGAAAATCACCGCGCTGCTCATAAAGGCTCACTCTGGCAGAGAGCACCACATGCATGCCATTTGCCAGATTAACGGGTGAAAGACGTGCACTGTTTTTGAAAAATACACATCGCAGCTGTGCATTCTCATCTTTTAAATTGAAATACTGGTGACCGGATGCGGGTCGGGTGAGTCCGGATATTTCACCTTCTACCTGGATGCTGGCATAACTGGCTTCCAGCAGTCTTTTAACTTCCTTTGTCAGTAGCGAAACGGTATAAATAGACTGGCTTGTATGCATGCTTAAAAGGTAGTGCGGTAGTTACCAGGGAAGCTCTGATCAATTCATGAACTCGTATCTTACGCCTGAAATATCCAGCTTTTTCACCTCAAATCTGAATATTTTAGATCGCAATCTACTTCGCTCAGACACATCAGAGATTCCCTAAATAAAAAAAGCCGGGCATCGCCCGGCTTTCTATAATAGCTTAAATAAAAACTCAGTAAAACGGCTTGGCGCCTTTCTCAGCATCAAACTGCATGCCTGCCATTTTAATCTGGCCCATTACTTTTTTCATCAGCTTGTCAGCTTTTGCTTTGTCGCCCTCTTTGTAGGCAGTTTTGGCTGCTTTCAGGTATCCTTTTTTCCAGTCGCCTGTATCACGCCATACAGCATTATTTTTCTTCAATGCTTTTATACCAGCTTCAGCTTCTGCAACCTGCTTATTCCAGGCATCGTCTGCTGCTTTGGCACTGCTGCCAGATGAAGCACAGGCACTCACAGCAAAGATAGACGTAGCAAAGGCCACAAGTAAAATTCTCTTCATAATCAGGTATCCTCTCAATTGGTTCAACATTTATATTTATGTACAGTGATAATCAACAATAATGTGGCTCCAGTCAAGTAAATTCCGGCGAATATTCCTCTATTCATGAATATATTTCCAAATTTCTTCAATAACCCTGTCTGGCAGGTTTACCCGTAAACAACCAATCTATATAATCCTGCAATGCAAATTATAGAACAAGCCCTCACCTTTGATGATGTCCTGCTGCTACCGGCACGCAGCGAAATTCTGCCTCATGACGCCAGCCTGAAAACAAGGCTTTCGCGTAATATAGAACTCAATATACCACTGGTTTCCGCCGCTATGGATACGGTAACCGAATCGCGTCTGGCAATTGCCATCGCTCAGGAAGGCGGGATTGGGATTATCCACAAGAACATGAATGCTGAATTGCAGGCAAGAGAGGTGTTCAAAGTCAAGAAATACGAAAGTGGCGTGATTGCTGATCCTTACACGGTCAGTCCCGATACAAGCATTCGGGATGTGATGAAGTTGACCAAAGAAATCGGGATCTCCGGTGTGCCTGTGGTGGATGGAGCGGATCTCGTTGGCATTGTTACAGCCAGAGACCTTCGGTTCGAAACCCATATGGATGAACCGGTATCCAGTATGATGACGCCGAAGGACAGGCTGGTTACGGTTAAGGAGGGTGCCAGTAAAGAGAAAATTATATCCCTGCTGCATAAGCACCGCATTGAGAAAATTCTGGTGGTTAATGACGGTTTCCACCTGCGCGGCATGGTGACTGTTAAAGACATACAGAAAGCGACAGATAAACCACTGGCCTGCAAGGATGATAAGGGGCGTTTGCGAGCCGGTGCCGCTGTGGGTACGGGCGCTGATACTGAAGACCGCGTTACAGCACTGGCTGAGGCCGGGGTAGATATACTTGTTGTTGATACAGCACATGGCCATTCGAAAGGCGTGCTGGAAAAAGTAGCCTGGGTGAAAGAGAACTTCCCGCATATTGATGTGATAGGTGGAAATATTGCGACAGCAGCAGCGGCCCTGGATCTTGTGGCTGCCGGTGCAGACTGTGTGAAGGTTGGCATTGGTCCCGGATCAATCTGTACAACCCGCATCGTTGCAGGCGTCGGTGTGCCGCAGATCAGCGCAGTGAGCAACGTTGCAGATGCACTTAAAGACTCGGGTGTACCGCTGATTGCAGATGGTGGGATTCGTTATTCCGGTGATATGGCAAAAGCCATTGCAGCAGGCGCCCACTGCATCATGGTTGGCAGCATGTTCGCTGGTACGGAAGAAGCCCCGGGTGAAATTGAACTGTTTCAGGGCCGATCCTACAAATCATATCGTGGCATGGGCTCGCTGGGTGCCATGCAGCAGGGTTCCAGTGATCGTTATTTTCAGGAAAATACAGCAAATGTCGATAAATTTGTGCCGGAAGGTATCGAGGGTCGAGTTCCTTTTAAGGGCCCTATGACGAACATTGTGCATCAAATGTTAGGCGGTTTGCGCTCCAGTATGGGCTACACCGGTTGTAAAACAATAGAAGAAATGCGTGAAAAACCTGAATTTGTTCGCGTGACGGGTGCAGGTATGGCTGAAAGCCATGTGCATGACGTCACTATTACCAAAGAAGCACCTAACTACCGTTCCTGAGACTTCCATCACCCAGTATCTATCTTCCAGGAATGCCTGAATCATGAGTAATAATATCCATTCCGACAGGATTCTGATCCTCGATTTTGGTTCACAATATACACAGTTAATAGCCAGGCGGGTCAGGGAAGCGGGTGTTTATTGCGAAATATTTCCCTACGATGTTGATGAAATTCATATAAAAGAATTTGCCGCCAGGGGCTATATTTTATCTGGCGGACCGGAGAGCGTTACCGAAGGTGATACACCTGAGGCCAGCCAGTTGGTATTTGAATCCGGCATGCCGGTGCTGGGTATTTGTTATGGCATGCAGACCATGGCGGCTCAACTGGGTGGTGAAGTGGAAACTTCATCTCATCATGAATATGGCTATGCCCAGATACGGGCACGTGGGCACTCTCAGCTACTCAAAGATATTGAAGATCATACTTCGGATGAAGGTTACGGCTTGCTGGACGTCTGGATGAGTCATGGTGATCGAGTTTCCAGTCTGCCTCCAGGCTTTTCGGCCATTGCTACCACGGATAATGCCCCGCTGGCCGGGATGGCAGATGAATCACGTCATTACTATGGAGTACAGTTTCATCCTGAAGTGACTCATACCAAACAGGGTGACCGTATTCTTGCTCGTTTCGTTCATGATATCTGTGGCTGTGCGTCTTTATGGAACCCGGCGAATATTGTACAGGACAGCATCGAAAACATTCGTCAGCAAGTCGGTGATGATGAAGTTTTACTTGGTCTGTCAGGTGGCGTCGATTCATCTGTAGTTGCAGCTTTGTTACATAAGGCTATTGGTGATCAGCTGACCTGTGTGTTTGTCGATAATGGCCTGCTGCGTCTGCATGAAGGCGACCAGGTAATGGCCACGTTCGCCGAGCACATGGGAGTGCGGGTAATTCGAGTCAATGCCGAGGATCGTTTCCTGACTGGGCTGACAGGTGAAACTGACCCTGAGAAGAAGCGAAAAATCATTGGCCACACCTTCATTGAGGTGTTTGATGAAGAAGCAGGCAAGCTTGATAATGTGAAATGGCTTGCACAGGGAACCATCTATCCCGATGTAATTGAGTCTGCAGGATCGAAAACTGGAAAGGCCAAAGTCATCAAGTCACATCATAATGTTGGCGGCCTGCCAGATGATATGAACCTTGAATTGCTCGAACCGCTAAGAGAGCTGTTCAAGGACGAAGTACGTAAACTTGGCATCGAGCTGGGTTTACCTTCCGAGATGGTCTTTCGGCATCCATTCCCCGGACCCGGGCTGGGCGTGCGCATACTCGGAGAAGTAAAAAAGGAATTTGCAGAACTTCTGCGCCGGGCTGACCATATATTTATCGAAGAACTTTATAGCCATGACCTGTATGACAAGGTGTCACAGGCATTCACGGTTTTCCTCCCGGTCAAGTCTGTGGGCGTTGTCGGCGACAACCGCAGATATCAGTATGTGGTTGCACTCAGAGCGGTAGAAACCATTGATTTCATGACAGCACGCTGGGCACATCTTCCTTACGAGTTCCTTGATCTTGTTTCACGCCGTATTATTAACGAAATCGATGGTATTGCACGTGTCAGTTACGATATCTCAGGAAAGCCGCCTGCTACTATCGAATGGGAATGATAGAGATACTCAAATGACTTCAGAAGAGAATCGTGAGACCGATCTCTACTGGATGAAAAAAGCCTTCGAGCTGGCGCAGAGGGCCGCAGGGCAGGGTGAAGTACCGGTTGGTGCGATACTTGTAGATTCTGATAATCAATGTATTGGCACAGGGTCGAATCAGCCTATATCAGGAAATGACCCGACTGCACATGCCGAGATCATTGCTTTGCGTGAGGCTGCAGCTAGCCTTGAAAACTATCGTTTACCTGAAACCACTCTTTATGTGACTCTTGAACCGTGCCCGATGTGTGCAGGTGCTATGGTTCATGCAAGAATCAAGCGCCTGGTTTTTGCCACACCGGATCCCCGTACAGGATCTGCAGGCAGCGTGTATAATCTGCTGAATTCACCGCATTTAAACCATCGTGTAGATGTTATTAGCGGCGTCTTACAAACCGAGTGTTCAACTTTACTAAAGACATTCTTCCTGAATAAAAGAANAGAAAAGTGANTNTNATAGAGGTGNTGATATGTTGAANCTAGCGACTATTCTTTTTTTNTTNTTNCCCCTGCTGCNATCCTATGCTGCAAATCCTGCTGAGCAACCTGANGTAGACATGCAGGCAATCNAGGTATCAGAGCACGTCTGGTATGTGAAAGGCATGGCGGGTACGGCTATTGAGAATGAAGGTTTNGTTTCCAATGCTGCCTTTGTTATCACTGGTGACGGTGTCGTTGTCTTCGATGCATTGGGAACTCCCGCCCTGGCTGATCTGCTTTTAAAGGAGATTCGCAAGCTCACTATGGAACCGATTAGAAAGGTAATCGTCAGTCACTATCATGCTGATCATATATACGGCCTTCAGGTATTCAAAGACGAGGGTGCAGAAATAGTGGCGCCAGCAGGTGTCATTGATTATCTCAATTCAGACAGCGCAAACAGCCGCCTTGAGGAACGCCGTGTAAGCCTGTCGCCCTGGGTGAACGAAAACACACACCTGATATCACCCGATAGATATATTAAGGAATCAGAAAAGTTCAAGTTGGGGGATATCGAATTCACTATCTCTGCACTGGGGTCCGCGCACTCTGAAGGCGACCTGACATTATTTGTTGAGCCAGATAAAGTATTATTTTCCGGTGATGTTATCTTTGATGGACGTATCCCCTGGCTGGGTGATGCGGATACCGTGAACTGGCTGGCAACGCTTAATGCGATCAAAATTGCAAAACCTGCAGCCATTGTCCCCGGTCATGGTGCGCTTTCAACTGACCCTGTGGCACTGATCAAGCTGACACATGATTATCTTGAATTCGTCAGGGCTGAAATGAAGGCAGCCGTTGATGGCTGGGTGACCTTTGACGATGCCTATGACGAGGTAGAGTGGGGTGACTATGAATACCTTCCGGCATTTTTCGAGGCTAACAGGCGTAATGCTTACCAGGTATATCTCTCTCTGGAACAGGAAAGTCTGAATAAACAATAACGCACAGTATTTTTAACCCTGAATAATTCTGCTCTGGTAGACTGCAGGGAAGGTTCAGATACTTCTTAAGGAAGCGCAGAAAGAATGATGGAAAGGAAGCTGGTCATTTTTAAAGCCTTCGCCGTGCCTCTTATTTTAGTTGTATGCCTGTCATTCATTCGTTGGCAGTACGGGGTGCTGCTATTTCATACCCTGGCGGAACTCTTCTCCATTATAGTGGGTATTCTCATGCTGGTTATCGTGTGGAATACCCGTCGTTTTACCCACAATGATTTTCTTGTTTATCTCGGCATAGGTTATTTCTGGATTGCAGTACTGGATACCTTGCACGCCTTTACCGTTGAAGGGATCCCCTTTTTTGACATTAGCAATGCGGAAATAACTTTGCATTTCTGGATATATACACGGTTTATCGAAGCGCTGTTGTTATTGTCCGCAGCATTTTTTCTAAAAAGAAGGGTTAACCCCTCGCTGCTAATGTTTTCCGGGGCCAGCCTGGTATTGTTGGTGAGCTGGGTATCTTTTTCACTTCGGCAACCCGTTATGCCCTGGAAGCATTGAGTGACATGGGGGTGAGTCTTGCTATGGATGATTTTGGTACTGGTTACTCTTCATTGAGTTATCTGCGCAGGTACCCCTTTGACAGATTAAAAATCGACCGTAGTTTCATTCAGTATATTATGGAAGATGCTGCAGACCTTGAACTGGTCAATGCCACCATCGCCATGGCGCATGGTCTTGAATTGAAGGTGGTTGCAGAGGGTGTAGAGACCGAGGATCAACTGGCGACTCTGGCTGCACTGGGTTGTGATTATGCCCAGGGTTACCTGTTCAGCAAACCTGCATCAGCTGAGAAAATAGTAGAGATGATTGGCAGGCAAAATTAGTTTCCTTATAGCCATCCCTGAAATTTTATAGAGCTGGCCTTAAGATATCAGAAGATGTTCTGTCGATGGTGTTGTCTGCTGTTAGCAGGGATGGTACCGGAGGTCGGACTCGAACCGACACGAGCAAAGCTCACGAAATTTTGAATCTCGCGTGTCTACCAATTCCACCACTCCGGCAGCGGAAGCGAAGTATATCGGATTCTGTGTGATGGGCAAGTTTTGTCTTAAGTCAATGCTGAGGTAGAATTCGCGCTCTACAATATCCTGCCATACCTGAAATGCAAAAATCCGACTTCAGTTTTCATCTGCCGGAAGAATTGATCGCCCAGACTCCGCTGCCTGTTCGCAGCGCGAGTCGTTTATTGGTTTGCCATCGTAATTCTCTGGCAACGGAAGACCGTCAATTTAGTGATATAAGCAGCTTTTTAAAGGCTGGTGATTTGCTTGTTTTCAATAATACACGCGTTATTCCAGCCAGATTGTACGGTAAAAAAGATACAGGTGGTCGGGTAGAAATACTGCTGGAGAAAATTCTGGATGATAAACGGTTTGTTGCCATGCTGCGCTGCAGCAAGACGCCGCAAATTGGGCAGAAAATTCTCATTGCTGATGATCAGGCTGTTAGTTATGAAGGAAGAAAAGGGGGTTTTTTTCAGTTCCGCTATGAAGAAGGCGGCCTGCATCAGTTGTTTATTGAGCATGGCCGGATGCCACTACCCCCTTACATACAGCGCATGGCTGATGAACAGGATGAGGATCGCTACCAGACAATATTTGCCCGCAAACCCGGTGCCGTTGCCGCTCCGACAGCTAGCCTGCATTTTGATGAAGCCATTTTGCAAGGCCTGCAGCAGAAAGGTATTAATACGGCTGAAATTACACTGCATGTCGGCGCGGGAACTTTCCAGCCGGTACGTGTTGATGATCTGAGTCAGCATATTATGCATGCTGAGACATATGATTTATCAGAAGAAACGGTTGAAAAAATTCTGCAGACGAAGGCAACGGGTGGCCGGGTGTTTGCGGCCGGGACAACCAGCCTGAGGGCGCTGGAAGCGGCATCAGAAGAGGGAGAGTTAAAGCCCATGTCCGGTGATACCCGCCTGTTTATAACGCCGGGTTATCGTTTCAGGGTGGTGGATGGCCTGATCACCAACTTTCATCTGTCTGAATCAACCTTGCTGATGCTGGTTTCAGCCTTTGCTGGCGTAGAGGAAATCCGGCATATTTATCGCCATGCCATTGATGAAAAATATCGGTTTTTCAGTTATGGAGACGCCATGATCATTCTTCCCGAATAGTGTAGGTGCGAATTCATTCGCAGATGGAAGCTTAAAAAGTTTCCGGTTCTGTTCAAATAAATTCGAACCTGCAGGAATAAACCAAAGAGATTAAGATGAAGTTCAATATATCAGGCACCGATGGTAAAGCCCGCACAGGCAAACTGGTGTTTCCTCGCGGCACAGTTGATACCCCGGCTTTTATGCCGGTCGGTACCTATGGCACTGTCAAAAGCATGACTGCAGAAGAGCTGATGGCAGGCGGTGCGCAGATTATTCTTGGCAATACCTTTCACCTGATGCTGCGCCCGGGTCTGGATATCATCCGCGCGCATGATGGACTGCACCGATTTACCCACTGGGAAAAACCAATTCTTACTGATTCAGGTGGTTTTCAGGTCTGGTCATTGGGAAAAATGCGTAAGATCTCTGAACAGGGCGTGCATTTCCGTTCCCCGGTTGACGGTGCCGAGGTGTTTCTTGATCCGGAAAGATCAATTGATGTTCAGCATGTGCTGGGCTCAGACATCGTGATGATTTTTGACGAATGTACACCATATCCATCAACGGAGGATGAAGCGGCAACCTCCATGCGCCTGTCATTACGCTGGGCAGAGCGTTGTAAAACCGCTCATGGCGAACATTCGTCCGCACTGTTCGGCATCGTGCAGGGGGGGATGTTCCAGGCCTTGCGGCAGGAGTCCATCGAAGGTTTGCGGAATATTGGTTTTGATGGCTATGCCATCGGCGGCTTGTCCGTAGGTGAGCCAACTGAAAAAATGCTCAAGGTGCTGGATGGTCTGAATCCTTTCATGCCCATCGAAAAACCGCGTTATTTAATGGGTGTTGGCAGGCCCGAAGATATTGTTGAGGCTGTTGCGCGCGGCATTGATATGTTTGACTGCGTTATGCCGACCCGTAATGCCCGCAATGGCTGGCTGTTTACCGCAAACGGCAATGTGAAAATTCGCAATGCAAAATATGCCGAAGACACCCGTCCAGTCGACGAAGAGTGTTCCTGTTATACATGTCGCTATTATTCAAGAAGTTATTTGCGTCATTTGCAGCGCTGCAACGAAATTCTCGGCGCACGTCTGGCGACTATACACAATCTGCATTATTACCAGCAGTTGATGCGAGGGTTGCGTGAGTCAATCGATAACAAAACACTCACACAATTTATTGAGAATTTCTATAGAAAACGGGGCACCCAGCCACCTGATGTGGCATAATCCCGCTGTTTTTAAACTGGGGCTATTGCCATATCCCCTTGTTTTGATTGTTTCAGGGAAACAAAAGGACGTTTCCCCGAATATTATGACTGGAGTTAACCATGAGCTTATTTATTTCTGATGCCTACGCACAGGCTGCCGGTGCACCTCAACAGGGCGGTTTGATGTCATTGTTGCCCCTCGTTGCTATCTTTGCGGTGTTTTATTTTCTGCTTATTCGGCCACAGCAGAAACGGGCAAAAGAGCACAAAAAAATGACCGAAGCCATTGCCAAAGGCGATGAAGTGATTACCACTGGCGGCACCCTTGGTAAAGTCACCGGAGTGGGTGAATCATTTGTCACAGTAGAAGTTGCTGCAGGCGTGGAAATCAAGGTGCAGCGTTCAGCCGTTCAGGCGCTGATGCCAAAAGGAACAATCAAGTCAGCATAATCTTAAGAAACTGACCTGGAAAACTTATGAATAAGTACCCACTGTGGAAATATCTGATTATCCTGGCCGTCGTCATCCCGGGCTTTCTTTATGCATTACCCAATCTGTATGGTGAAGATCCCGCCCTGCAGATTTCAGCTACACGTTCTGCTGTGATTGATGCAAGTACAGAACAGCAGATTAAAAGTGCTTTAACTGACAGCGGAATTTCTTTTCACGGTGTGGAAAGGGAGGAAAGCG
>JGI24024J18818_10000048_pt1 | contig 30829 bp, 29 predicted proteins | sample Cruoilmetagenom2_FD_18818 | JGI IMG/M metagenome (IMG submission 18818) | reverse complement strand
GATGTACTATCATTCACTGCGGATGTTTTACCGATATTTGAGCAGAAATGCAATATGTGTCACGGCACACTTGGTGGCTGGGATGGCACGACATACATGAAGGCCATCACCACAGGAAACCACGCTCCGGTCATCATACCCGGAGATATAGAAAACAGCCTCCTTGCACAGAAGATCCTCGGAACCCAAACCATAGGCACAATTATGCCACCAAGGGGGTTATTACCTGAAAATGAAATTCAAATAATTCTAAATTGGATAGAAGCTGGGGCTCTGGATTAATACAATTTAGATGGTATTTCGTGATTTACATTTTAATACGAATGTCATATCATTTTGGGTGATTTGCCACTAATTGGGCTCTTATGATTGGGTTATAATCCCCCGTGTTAACGAGTATTGGCACTTGTTATCAACCTTTTGTATGATTATTTTAATGAAAGGAGGTGCTGATTATATCGATATCTTAAACATGTGCTGGTAAGTTTTATTGTAAATACTTCTAANTAGAGGAGAACGAAAATGAAACTAAAATATTTGTTAGTTGGAGCTGTGTTGCTTCTGCTTGTCATTGGGCTGGCAGCCTGCGCTCCCAGCGAAGAAGCAACCGAAGCAACACCATGCCCAACAACGGAATGTCCAGAGGTGGACTGTCCGGAAGCAGAGCCCTGCCCAGAATGCGAAGCCTGCCCGGAAGTGGAAGCTGCGGTTGTTGTAGTGGAAGTTGTGCCCAATGAAGAACAATGGGCCAACTCACCTCACAATGACACCGAGGCGGAAGCCTTCACGCACTGGAATGAGGACGACCCTGCCGTCGTTCCAGCAAGTTGTGCGACATGCCACAGCGCCTCAGGTTACATGGATTATATAGGCGCGGATAGCAGTGAAATTTATTCCATCGAGGCAGAATCATTTGAGACTGGAGAGACTGTTCAATGCATAGCATGCCATAAAGAAGCGGCTTCATCTTTGGATACCGTTCCATTCCCTTCCGGAGCTGTGATCACCGACCTGGGACCCGAAGCGCGCTGCATGGTCTGCCACCAAGGACGCGCTTCCAGAGTCCAGGTTGACGAGGCGATCGAAGCGAATGGGCTGACGGAAGATGTGGATACACCTAACGAAGAGTTGGGATTCGTCAACATTCATTACTTCGCCGCCGCAGCTACCTTATACGGTACCGAGACCATGGGCGGTTACGAGTATGATGGGAAAAGCTACGATGCTAAGAATGACCACGTAGCAGGTTACGATACCTGCGTTGGTTGTCATAATCCCCACACGCTTGAACTCAAGATCGAAGAATGTGCAGTATGCCATACTGGTGTAGCCAGTGTGGAAGACTTGCGCACGATCCGCATGGCAGGCTCTATGGTAGATTATGATGGTGATGGGGATGTAGAAGAGGGTATTGCGGAGGAAATCGCTGGACTGCAAGAACTGCTCTATGGAGCCATCCAGACTTATGCATCTGAAGCCGGTACCCCTATCGTATATGAGACCCATTCCTATCCCTACTTCTTCATCGACACGAATGGAAATGGTGAGGTAGACGAAGACGAGGCGCAATACAGCAACAAATACAACGCCTGGACTGCACGCCTGCTCAAGGCTGCATACAACTTCCAGACATCAATCAAGGATCCCGGGCAGTATGCCCACGGAGGGAAATACATTATTCAACTGGTGACTGACTCGATCGAAAACTTGAATGAAGCTATTTCCACACCGGTGGATTTATCGATGGCAAGTCGCACCGATGCCGGTCACTTCGCGGGTTCTGAAGAAGCCTTCCGCCACTGGGATGAGGACGGCGAAGTATCCAGTAGTTGCGCTCGTTGCCACTCAGCAGAGGGTCTGCCAACTTACTTACAAGAGGGCGTCAATATTGCTGCTGAAATCGCAAATGGCTTAAACTGCGCCACCTGTCATGATGATTTGTCGACCTTTACTCGTTACCAGGTTGATGATGCGACCTTCCCGAGTGGAAAGACCGTCACCTTCGGTGAGGCCAATGATGCGAACTTATGCATCCAATGCCACCAGGGAAGACAATCGGGTCCCGGGTTGGATGCGCATATCGCGTCCTCAGGCGCGGCGGATGATGAAGCATCTGAGAGTCTCAGCTTCCAAAATCCGCACTATTTTGCGGCTGGAGCGACACTCTTCGGTACCGAAGTTCAAGGTGCATACGAGTATGATGGGCAGGATTATAACGGTCGAAATCTGCACGTATCTGGTTTCGACACCTGCCTTGGCTGCCACGATACCCATGGTTTGACTGTCAAGGAAGATCAATGCGCAACCTGCCATCCAGCAGTTGCTGAAGAAGGTGTAGAAGCCATCCGCATAACCACTGTTGACTTCGATGGCGATGGTGACACTGATGTTGGTATCGCTGTTGAAGTCCAGAACTTGGCTGATCAACTTTACCCTGCAGTACAGGAGTACGCACTTAACCATCCAGATGCTGCTGCAATCGTTTATGATGCACACGCCTATCCTTATTTCTTCACTGATCTGAATGAAAATGGCGTTGCTGATCCGGATGAAGTCAATTATGGAAACCGCTATGCAACATGGACCCCCCGCTTACTAAGGGCTGCCTACAACTACCAGTGGGTAATGAAAGATCCTGGTGCATTCGCCCATAATAGTTTGTACATGCTTCAAATCCTGTACGATAGTTTGAGTGATATGGGCGCTGATGTAACATTGATCATCCGGCCAGAAGTGAAAGTTTCAGAAGAGTAAGACTTCACGATATCACTCGTGCTAATAACAACAACAAGACCCATCCACAACTGGATGGGTCTTGTTCGTTATTATGTGGATAATTACTGATCGTTGCATAAGTTACTAAACGTCTCTTGCGTTGTTTGATCGCTGATTGGATTTAGCCTTCAATGCAAGGATCAGTAGTATTCGTTCACCTGTTACCTGTAAGAAAGTCTTCACCTCTCCACGGATATTATGTATCAACTCCTAGAACTCTATCATTATCATCCTGATGTAGGCATGCTGTGGAACCTGCGGAGTGACCGTAATTGCTCTAGCGAAGATTTATTTTATTTCTCCGGTGCCCCCGCTTCAATCCATTCAATAATCAAATTCATTCCATCATCAGAGAGCTGTCCGGGGTGTAACCCGGTAGACTGAACGATCACTAACTGGCTTGATTCCGGATCTCCGATAACGATCACTTGTCCAGAATTTCCTCCTGTTAGTGCAGCCTCGTAACTGGTTAAGTCCAAGCCTCCCAATTTTCCGGAGGAGTTATGGCAGGTACCACACTTTTCATTAAGTAAGTCTCCAACACCTCCGTCCCATGTAATTGCGACAACAGGGGCGGGTGTGGCTGTTGGCCTTGGAGTTGGAAGAGGTGTTGGTGTCAGAGGTACGTAGACCTCAACGTCTTCTGCCGGCGGAACAGTGGTTATGGCAGTTACTTCAAAGGTAACAAAAAAGTAAATACCAACTACCATAACAACTGCGATAACAGCGTAAATTGGAAGGTATATGCGCCTGCGTCTCTGTAAATCCTCTTTCTTGACCTTTGGAGGATCGATACCGGCTTTGATGTTGGCTAATTCTATGGGGTGCTCTTCTATCATTTCATGGTCAGATATATAACCTGTGTACATGGCCTTATTGAAATGCTTGATAAAAACACCGTACATATGCCAGATTATTATGGATAGAATGGCGAGGATCGCCTCCAGCCCATGAGCGACTTTAGCGGCCGGAATGACTTCTCCGGAGAGAAACGATGTAGTGAAGACCGGGTTCCACATCATAAATCCCGTGATACCCATGATGATCGTTCCCCATACGACAGCCCAGTATTCCAGTTTCTCTTCGAAGGTGTATCTATCTTGCTGTGGCTTTTCTTTTGTAAAACCGACGTTGTAACCCAAAATTTTGGCCGCGTTGGTGATGTCGGATAAAAACGGGAGCATCGTGAAGCGAATTCGTCGCACATACATCCTGTAGCCAATGGCTCCAATATGATAAACAACTACGAGCGCCATAATAATCGCGGCTGTGTGGTGGATCACGCGCGTGTTTTCAATCCCGCCCAATAAGTGGACGAAAAATTGGGCGATAGGCTGTGTGGAAAACTTTTGTATTAAGCCGGTAAAACCCAGGATCGTAAAACTGGCCATAAATATCCAGTGTTCTATACGATAAGGAACCGGGAAGCGAAGATAACCTTTATCACCAGGCAATTCTTCTGGTTGGATTTCGTACTCTTCCATTAAGTTTTTATTGTCACTCATAATGCTCGCTCTCTACGCTTTTTGACAATACGCCGGAATGCATCGGTTGAAATGAATAAGACCATTACTCCTAATACAAAGGGAATGAAAATCTTGTAGAACAAATCTACATAAAAAACCAATGGGTATCGGTCCCGATCTGGTTCATAGTGGCCTAACCAGGCGCTTTGAAAGTTTGATTCCGCATCCGGGTGGCATTTCTGGCATGTTTGCAGCAGATTGTCCTTCATAACAGAGCTTTGTGGATCTTCCGGACTTCGGATGTCATGAACGCCATGGCAGTCAATACAAACCGGAGTGTTTGGCTGTTGTCCTTCAACTTCCGGTTCGTAAAGTGTAGTTGTCGTTCCGTGGAAATCTGCAATGTAGGTATCAAATACGTTGGTGCTGATTCCATACTTGTCCATTAATTCCTCGTCTGCGTGGCATTCTGCACAGATGAGTGGGGAATTTAACTTAAAATTAGCTGCACCGGGACCTTCAATATTGTGTGAGCCATGACAATCGGTACAAGATGGAACGTCGGGATTACCCTCACCAATAAGTGCTGATCCGTGTACACTGTGTTTGTAGGAATTATAGATCTCCGAGTGGCACCGCTCACAGGTTTGAGGAATTCGACTGCGAGGTTCATCTGGACTTCCCACATAGTGAGCGCCGTGACAGTCAGTACACACCGCTGCTTCGTTATTCCCTTTTGCCAGTTCTTCCGCGTGCACGCCGTCCAATAATGCATCGTACTTCTCATGGTGGCAACGGGCACAGTTGGTGTATAAATCCAGCTTAAATTCACGAAGAGTTTGTGCAGTATTTTCGGGGTGTGGATAATCCGTGATGTTTGTATGGCATTGAACGCACGCATATCCTGATATTCCATGAACTGAATGATCAAACTTATCTTGATCAATCGTCAGATACAGGATCTCCCCGGAAGGTAANATCACCTGTTGATCTGGTTGTCCATGGCACGACAGGCAGTATTCATTGGCAATCCCTGGCTCTGGAGGGGGTGGGAACTCAGTCTGCGCTGTAACTATTTCCGATCCAAAGACCAGGAAGAGCAATAACATACCGCTAAAGACGATAATATGACTAAGTCGTCTGGTTATCAATTTCTCCTCCGTTCATCATAATATTTAATCGCATAAATTTCTTGTGATGCACATATAAAAAATCCAGAAATTACGATAAATATCTATGGATTATACTCAATAATTACCACTATCTATCTGATTATTCTATGTCTGACACAAATCCGGTCGAAAGTTTGAATAACGTTGGTTTAAATCTGCAGCATTGAAATCGCATAGAAAATCCGAGAACGCCCTAGACACAACTGGTATATATCTGCTTTGTTTCCAGCTGACTTATAAATCACGAAAAAATATTAAAACCGTTTATGTCAACACAGGCAACCTTCCCCTGTCCCAAGATGTTTACGGTTATCTCTGACACAAAACCAACTCCAATTCCCTCTCGAACCGCATGTGTGATGGCCTCGGAATTTCCAAGTGGTAGAAGAAGCCGTGTGCATAAAATTAAGTGTCTCCGCCGCGATTAAAAAGATGTTCAGCTCGTGTAGATCAAGCATAATTGATACCTGAATAGGTGCTAGACTTTTCCGTACAATCCAGATAAATCAAGGGATATTACCACAAATAACATAAGTGATTCAAGTGACAAACATCACTAACCATAGGTATAACTTATTCATTAACTTGAGAGAAAGATTGTGTAGGTTTTCTTGTGTAATTATTTGTTACCGTCGCAGACGCACACAAAATATTACACACATTTCAGTACACAATCGGGAGAAATCTATAAGGGATTCCAATAAATGTAGATGATAAAATGTTGTTTGCAACTTATTGCATACTATAATGTACCATTGGATATGGCATTGATAATGAAAAGATTGATAGGCTCTTGATGATAACTTGAATTTTTGGAAATCAGTGCGACGAATGCACAGATTCCAGCTCAAAACCGGATAGCAGGAAGGAGTAAAATCGATGATGAATGAGCTGAATGGGAAGAAATCGATAGACGTTGGTGGTAGATTGAGGGAATTACGGGAGGAAAGAGGGCTGTCGATGCGAGCTGTCGCGCGAAGAAGTGGTTTATCCCCTAATGCATTGAGTATGATTGAACGTTCGCGTACTTCACCATCGGTGAGTACACTATATAAAATTGCAGATGCTTTGGAGATACCCATCACGGCTTTCTTCCGTAGTGAACCACCAAGGCAGGAAATCGTATATCGAAAGTCAACGGAACGAACGCGAGTGGCTTTTTCAACCGGACTTTGGGAAGGATTGGGTGGGGAAGCCTTTACCGGTCGCGTTGAACCTTTCCTGCTAACATTGGAGAGCGGTGGCACGAGTGGTCCCTTTGGTATGTTGCATACAGGGCACGAATTCGTGATGTGCTTGACGGGCCAGATTGAATATGAAATTGAAGGCACAATTTATTTACTCAATCCGGGTGATAATTTGATATTCGCCGCACAGTTGCGGCACAGCTGGCGAAATCCTGGGGATGAGAGAGCAACTGCAATCATTGTGCTCTCCGGATTTGATAAAGGTGAGAGCCCAAGTGAATTTCACATAACATCTGGTAAAAAGGGCAGATCGTCAGAGAGTCAAGATATGTAATTCCCAGCAACTATCCCTACCAATTCCTTTTTGAACGTGCTATAATCGTTTTTCAATAAGATTATTTAGGAAGAAAAATTTAGACATATTGAGACGTTTCGATGTACAATCTGCTGCGAGCTTCCGTTGATGATAATAATATTTTGAACGTTTCCGGGGATTTCCGGGCGGGAGCTTGCAGGTCGCTGGCTTGTTAGGCTGAAAAAGGATCATCTTATCGCCCGACGCATTTGCGGAGGGCGATTTTATTTTATTTGTTGGCATCATTTAATTGGAGAATTCAGGAGGCGGAGTAATGTATAAGACACATACCTGTGGAGAGTTGCGCATACAGCATATTGATCAAAAAGTGATCCTCGCTGGGTGGGTCAACCGTCGTCGGGACCATGGGGGTGTGACCTTCATTGATTTGCGCGATCGATCTGGACTTATTCAGGTCGTGGCGAGTTCCGAAACGTCGCCCCAGGCGCACAAGGATATCGAAGATGTACGTATGGAATGGGTCATCCAAGTCGAGGGAGTTGTGCGTAAGAGGCTCGCAGGGATGGAAAACCGTAAGTTGGCTACTGGTGAGGTAGAAGTGGAGATACAGGTGGTCAATATTTTAAACCCTGCCAAGACACCTCCAATTCTAGTCAGCAGTGATGATGTACCCGATGAACAAATAAGGTTGCGCTATCGTTATTTAGATTTACGACGCGAAAAGATGCAGCGAAATTTAGAATTACGCCACAAGGTTGTAAAATTCATTCGTGATTACCTGGATGAGCGTGAGTTTTGGGAGATCGAAACACCGATATTATTTAAAACAACTCCGGAAGGGGCGCGAGATTACATTGTCCCTTCCAGGGTCCATACGGGCGAATTCTATGCATTACCGCAATCTCCACAGCAGTTGAAGCAGCTCATTATGGTGGCCGGTGTAGAACGCTACTTTCAGATTGCGCGATGTTTTCGGGATGAGGATCAACGCGGAGACCGCCAGCCAGAATTTACTCAATTAGACCTGGAGATGTCTTTCGTCGAACGTGAAGACATCATGTCATTGATAGAGGATATGTTCACAAAGATGGTGTCCCAAATTGTGCCACAGAAACAAGTTTTGACAAGACCCTGGCCCAGGTTAACTTATCAAGAAACGATGGAGCGCTTTGGGAAAGATAACCCAGACCTGCGATTCGGCATGGAACTCGTCGATTTAACCGATCTGGTCGCCGAGAGCGGATTCAGGGTTTTCGACGCTGTGGTTGCCAACGGTGGACACGTACGAGGAATTAACGCATCAGGTTTAGGGGATTATAGCCGTAAACAAATTGAAGAGCTCACTCAATACGTGAATAAGTTTGGTGCGAAGGGGCTGGCATACCTGGCGATCACATCTACAGGCCAGCAGAAGTCTTCTTTCATCAAGTTCTTGGCCACCGAGACGGTGGATGCGATCATTAAGCGAATGGAAGCGGATCCAGGCGACCTGCTAATAATCATCGCTGACCAACCCGAAATAGTATTCGAATCTCTTGGCCGATTGAGGATCCTGATCGGTGATCGGCTTGGATTGCGAGACCCGAGTGTGTTAGCATTTTGTTGGGTGATCGATTTTCCCTTTGTAACCTGGAATGAAGATGAACAGCGTTGGGATCCCAGCCATCATCTGTTCACTGCACCCATGCCCGATGATGTTCCATTACTCGACACTGATCCGCAAAAAACCCGCGGTCAGCAGTATGACCTTGTGTTGAATGACTACGAAATAGGTGGCGGTTCAATTCGTATCCATGACCGACGGCTCCAGGAAAAGGTATTTATGTTGATCGGATTGGACCCCGACATAGCGCGCCAGCGATTTGGTCACATGCTCGAAGCTTTCGAATACGGAACACCTCCTCATGGAGGAATTGCGCCAGGCATAGACCGGATTTGTATGATCCTGGCAGATGAACCGAATATTCGTGAGGTGATCGCTTTTCCGAAGACCCAATCAGCACGCGATCTAATGGCTGGGGCACCCTCCCCGGTAGAGGAGTCGCAATTAGAAGAATTGCATATCTCTATTGACCCAAAGGAGTAACATGCATGATTGGAGCTAACTGGATAACATGCTGAAGGATATACCCAATTAAGGAGACCTATAGATGCCAACAGATTTTCATGTTGATAAAATTGCTGAATTTGAAGGACAGGAAGTAACCATTAAAGGTTGGGTTTATAACCGCACTCATAAAGGGAAATTAGTTTTCTTGCTGGTAAGAGACGGTTATGGCTTCGTCCAATGTGTGGCTTTTAAAAAGGATTTAGACGAAGAAACATTTAACGAGATTGTGTATATCCCCCAAGAATCGTCCGTGATTATCACAGGAAATGTGCGTAGTGATAATCGAGCGCCAGGAATCCCGGGAGGGTTTGAAATTGGGATAACCCATTTTCAGGTCATTCAGGCTGCTGCCGANGATTATCCGTTGGCGCTCAAGGAACATGGTGTGGACTTTGTATTAGATAACCGCCACTTCTGGATACGGATGACGAGCCAGTGGGCAATTCTGCGCGTCCGGGCTACCGTGATAAGTGCTATCCGAGAATGGTTAGACAACAATGGTTACATCAATATGGATACACCGATCTTAACACCAGCCGCTGCGGAGGGGACGACGTCGCTATTTGAAACCGAATATTTCGATGAGGGCACCGCCTACCTGGCACAAACCGGGCAGCTTTACAACGAAGCAAATATCTACGCTTTCAACAAGGTGTATTGTTTTGGTCCTACATTCCGGGCGGAGAAGTCAAAAACAAGGCGGCATTTGACCGAGTTTTGGATGGTAGAACCTGAAATTGCATTTTGTGATCTTGATTGTCTGATGGAAGTGGAGGAAGAATTTATCAGTCATATTGTCAGGCGTGTGCTGGTCGAAAGAAAATCGGAATTAGAATCATTGGGTAGAGATATTACTCGTCTGGAAAAAGTGAAACCTCCTTTCCCGCGAATATCCTATGATGAAGCTGCGGATATGATCGCCCAAATTCGGGCTGAGACGACTGATCCAGAAGAAAAAGCCCTGTTGGAATTTGATTGGGGGATGGATTTTGGCTCACCCCACGAAACAGTATTGACTGAACGATTGGATCAGCCGGTTTTCGTCTACGGGTACCCTACCCAGATAAAAGCCTTTTATATGGAACCATGGCCAGGACGTCCAGAAGTGAGCAAGAGCGTCGACCTCCTGGCCCCGGAAGGATACGGCGAAATAATTGGTGGCAGTGAGCGTATTTCAGATCCTAAATTATTACTCAAAAGGCTTCATGAGCATAATCTGCCTGAGGAGACTTACAAATGGTATTTGGAGCTGCGTCGTTTCGGCAGTGTCCCTCACAGCGGTTTCGGACTTGGAGTGGAGAGGACAGTCGCCTGGTTATGTGGTATTAATCATATTCGCGAAACGATTGCTTTCCCAAGGACGATTAAAAGGGTGTATCCATAGCTACTGATCCTTGCATTGAAGGCTAAACCCAATCAGCGATCAAACAACGTAAGAGACGTTTAGTAACTTATGCAACGATCAATAAGGTAAATTTAACGTTCTCTCATTAATATTTATCTATTCAGTGAGGTTATTTTGTGGTATAAAAATATTACCCTGCTGTGCGCGTGATGCTGCACTCCCGGTTTTGAGCCAACACTCTTCAGAGGGGTCTCAATCTTCTATGAGTGACGCGATAGGCTTAGGCCAAGGCGGATCCCAGGAGGCGAGACCCAACCTGCGAAAGCAGGTTCAAAACTTCGCCGCACACGGCATGGTGGGGTTTCTCACAAAGTCCGTTTACGGGCTTATAATACTGAGATGACACCTCCTTCACTGGAGGTGTCATAATTTAAGCAAAAAGCAAGCAGTCATTGCAACAGCTTGCTTTTTGGATTTGGGACTCTTTTAAATGTTACCGGTTTAGAATAGAATTGAGGCAAGCTCATTCCTGTATTGGCGGGTCATAAGTGCATTTTTCTCTAATAGTTCGAGCAATCCCAATACTACCAACCTGGTCTCCTCACCTCGGTAGTGCTTGTCTTGGCTTAGCACATCGAGCAGACCGTCCAATGCGGCTTCAATGTTGCCCAATCTCACAAGTCGTAAGGAGTTTAGAAAAGCAGCTTCGAGGGGGTCGTCTGGGAAAATCATATCCTCATCATAACGGGTGAGCGCATCGGCGAGCGGACGTAATTGTTCGGCAGATGCGAGTTCCCGGCTGACCGGAAAGTGAACTAATATTTGGTGAGCTTCCTGTCCATTTCCCTGGATTAATAAACTTTTCGCCAACCCTAGAAGAGCAGACGAACTCCCTGGTGATTGATCCAATACCTGGCGAAATGCTTCTTCGGCGTTTGTCGTTTGTCCCATTTGGAATATACTCCAGGCTTTTTCAAGGAGTAAATCACCAGGATTGGGAACTACATCCCGCAAATACTCACGGATACTGTCTTCAGGTTGAGCGCCAACGAATTCAGCGACGACAACACCATCCTTTATCGTTTTTACTACTGGGATACTCCGAACATCGTAGCGCGAGGCGAGTTTTGGGTTATGGTCAACATTAATTTTTGCTAAACGAAAACTACCACCTGCCTCATTCGCTAAACTTTCGAGGATGGGTCCTAAGACTCTACAAGGGGCACACCATTCGGCCCAAAAATCAACCACGACCGGAATTTGATGTGAATAAGCCAGCACCTGTTGTTCAAAATCCGCCTCATTGACTTCAACGATGAAATCTGAAGGCATCATAAAGATACTCCTATCATCTACTGTGTCGCCGTGATCGAACTTACGGTACAGACAGAAAATTTATTCCATGTTGCTTTGTTGAGATTGTACCAAATAACTATAAGAAGAATGTTATAGATTCAAAAAATACGAATATATTTTTGATGCAGGTAAGATACTTGATTAGAATAACTTCGATTGATATGTATTCCCGCCTGTATCGGGTTTAAGGAAGAATTTAATAGGAGGAGGCTTACGCTCATGTCAGAAAACCAAGTATCCGAAGTGCTTCGTAGATTACCCTATGGATTTTATATCGTCACCAGCCGCGCCATGGCGATGAGATCAATGCTATGGTGCTAAATTGGCTAACACAGGTATCTTTTGAGCCGAGAATGGTGGCTATAGGACTTCAAAAAAAAGCTAAACTCACAAATTAATTGAAAAAGGACGAGTTTTTGCAGTAAATGTATTTAATAAAGAAGACATCGAGCTGCTCAAACCCTACACGAAAGGTCGGGATAAGAATCCGGATAAAATGAAGGCTGCCAAATATACGGATGGCCCGCAGACTGGAACTCCCTTGCTAGATGGCGCTGCCGCGCACCTGGAGTGCAGGGTTGTCGCAATACATGACGATGGTGGTGATCATAATATCGTGGTTGCTGAAGTAATCGGAGCAGACGTTAAAAAACCAGGCGATGTGAACGACTCACTAACGCTACGGGATTTAGGATGGAGTTACGCCGGTTAAAATATGTGAGTTTTTCGCACTTGATCCATCAGGCCAATATTGATGATGGGATAGATCAATCTTTGTGGATGGATTATTCGTCATCCGGATCAGTCATACCGGGTTGAACGATTTCTAATACTTCGCCATGTACATCGATCCTGATTCGAAAACCCATCATTCCCATATAAGCGCGTCCTTCTTCCGGTATTCCTGTCTCAAGTAGCGACTCGTACTGTTGGTCAATTTGTTTTAGCTGTGATTCGATCAATGCCTTCGAGAAGATGTCATCTTGTCCGAGCATTTTTGCGGCTTCTGCACTAAGGATTTCTTCATGACCTTCGATCATCTGCCGTATGGTTTCTAATACCTGAAGATCTACCCGTTGTGATGGGATATGCCGGCGAAATCCAGCGTCGTCTACTACATACATCGGTTCATCACCGATGATAACGACGTCAACAGGTTGATCGAATTCATCGAAAACAAGACCGGCGAAAATTGCTTGAGGTGCCACGGGAAAATATCCTTTTTTACTTATCTTGTATCGTTTTAAGGGTGGACATTCACTGTTGTACCCACTGAAGCCCAATTGAATAACCAGCCCGCCTGGTCAGTCCGAAGATTAACACATCCATGACTCATTGGAGTTCCAAAATTATTGTGCCAATACGTGCCATGTAATCCATATCCCTTATAGAAGTACATAACATACGGCACATCTTTTAAGTAATATCCTGGACCGCGCATATCAGCTGCGCGATATTTTACATAAATACGGAATCGACCAGTAACTGTCGGCGTTCGCCAGGTACCTGTAGAAACTATAAAACTGTTGACTAACTGGTTCCCTTCATAGGCATAGACTCGCTGTTCTGAGAGGTCAATATCGATCCAACGTTCTCCTCCACCAATTCCTTGAGGGATTTGACTGGCATTATTTTTTTTCTTGGGTTTCGGGATAGGTGTGTTCGTTGGAAGGGGGGTATTTGTAGCGGTGGGCGTGTTCGTGGGGGTTGGTGTATACGTAGGTGTAGATGTTGGAGTTGGGGTCGGGGTGGATGTGGGAGTAGCGGTAGGCGTTGCAGTCGGGGTTGAGGTAGAAGTTGGAGTAAATGTAAGGGTTGCTTTATCTAGATTTAGAGCAACTGGTGCGTTAGAATCTTTACTAACGGCAAATGTAAAGGATGGAGAACCGAACCACAACCCCAGCGCAGCCATTATGGCAATAACGATAATTGTCCACAAGTAGAAAGCTGGTCTACGCTTGGTCAGTGTGTCTTGAGACACTGAGTGGGGGACAACTATGGGTGCTCGTGGGGGCGTATCGATCGCTTGTTCTCGATACCGCTGTACAGCCCAGTGCATACCCTTACGGGCGCGCTGGCTTTGGGGGTTGATGATCAGGGCCTGGTTGAGATAAGCGATGCTGGCCCTCGGGCTGGCAATCGCGGCCATCACCAACCACGGCTGCTCCTGATTCGGAGCTAGTGCAACAGCTTTCTCTGCCCAGCGTCGTGCGGACAGCCGATCTCCACGCCGGTAAGCGGCTAAGGCCTTTTGAATGGCTTGTTGGGATTGACCTGGATGCTGGCTCATTCGGTATCAGGGGTCTGTGTTGGGGAAATACTTTCGTTGTTCAGGAAGCAAAGAATACCGTTGATGATGCCCTGAGCTACGAGGTCAGGGTGTTCTGTTAGGAATTGACGATCCAGGTTAAGAAATCCAGTCTCGATGATTGCTGCGGGTGTGTTTATATCAATCTCTGCAAAGGCGTGGTAGCTTGTCATATCAGGTGTCAAACTGGTACTATGCAGGGGCAGTCCTGTAATGTGGGAATATCTGTTGCGGATGCATGAAGCCAGGCGTGTCGATGATTCGCGGTTTGACCTTGCTAATGCTGTTGCAACTTTGAAGCCAGTTGCTTCGTCATTGATGTATTTGCACGAATCAGCGTGGATGGACACCAGGGCTGATGCCTTGTATCCGTTCAATTTGGAATCGAATTCCTTGAGTATTTCAGCTTCGTAACCCAGATTAACTAATGATTTTTGTACAAGAGTAGCGATGGTTTGATTGACCTCCGCTTCTGTCAATCCATCATCACAAGTCGCTCCGGAGTCGTTGCCCCAGTGTCCGGAGACAATCCCGATTAGTGGGTCTAATCGGGGGGTAGAAAGCGGTTCAGGACGGCTTGTGGGAGTTTGGGTTGGTGCTGATTCCACAATCGCAATCTCTTCATTTTGGTTTTTAGGTATGATACCAGGTGTCCAGGCAGTGAACAATGTAGCCAGGATGAGTGCGGTTGCCAGGACAATAGTTAATTGCGAAAAAGTGCCGATTGAAGACGATCGCCGATTTTGTGGAGCAGTCATTGGATCTGGATTTTCAGACATTTGCCTTTCATACTACCTTAATTGTGCTGAGAACGCAAGTAACCGCGAATATAAAATCCCCGCTGGCTTACGCGGGGATGGCATTTGACTTTGAAGAACTTAATGCACCGGGGTTAGTATAAACCCCAATCACCTCCAGCACCTTCTTCCATCATGGAAAAATCCCACATCTCTATACCCATCTCAATTGTCGTTGGTTGATCAAGGAAATCCTGCGCTTTATTGCGGGTCATATCAAGTATGGCTGGTCCATAAGGACAGAATGGTGTGGTGAGTATCATGGTGACTTCAGCGTGATCGTCCTCTATTTGTACGTCGCGCACAAGCCCAAGTTCAATAATGTCCAGCCCGATTTCTGGGTCGACAACCTCGCGAAGTGATTCTCGTAGTGGCTCTGCCAGATCAGGATGGCTGCTATCAATTTTCCAGGCTACCTTGTAGGTTTTTTCTTGATTTGTGGGCTCATTCATGCTTCTTGTATCTCCACGTTGGATAGGTCTGGTACGACGTATGTACACTGTGCATCTCCATTCAGCATACACTTGATTTTCTCTGCGGGTACCGATAGAATATTTGAAATTAATGTTTGATCTACTGAACAGACCTCTGGATGATCCTGTCCGATATAGTAGTAAGGACAATTAGCTTCATGGATGATAAATTGATTTCCTTGTTTTTCCCAATCGACCTTAAATCCTTCATCGGTTAATAAATCAGTCACGAGATCCAGACGTTCTTCCATGGATAGCCCGTCAAGCTTTGATTCATAATCAGCCACGAGTTCTTGAGCCATCTGGGAAAAAAGTTTGTCAACGAAGGGTTGGGGAACTGTTTCTTTTAGCTGTTCTAATAGGCGAATGGTCAGGCGCACGTAGCTAGTGGGAAATTGCTCTCGCCCTGCTTCGGTAAGGTAATAAACACGTCGCGGACGGCCGACTCCGTGCCGTTCCTCATCTGAAGTCACCAGACCATTTGCTTCCAGCCTAGTGATGTGGTGGCGTACAGAAATCGAATTGATGCCTACAACCTCTGCAATATTATTAATCGTGCATTGTTGACGAGTGAGTAAGGTCTCCAGCACTCGCTCCCTGGTGGTTTTTAAGTGATTGCGTTCTTCTATCATGCGTGATCCTAAAAACAAATACGCGGTGTTATATTAACAAATTCACTCCAAAAAGTATAGCATGCGTCTTTATATTTGTCAATAATAAGATTATTATCATAAAATTTATTGACTATCCAGCATAAGCTTGTTATAATTTAGTGAATAAATATGATTATTATGCAAAATATTGACAGTAAACATGGGTACTGCTATAATTTTGTCCGTTTTGTGGACGGAGATTTAGATTGGTTTAAGGAGTAAATCTATGTCAAAATTGGAAATCCGCAATCTGCATGTTGCGATTGAGGAACGCGAAATCCTGAAAGGCGTTGACCTAATAATTGGGCAAGGAGAAGTACACGCCTTGATGGGACCGAATGGGACTGGAAAATCTACGTTGGCTTATGCAATTATGGGGCATCCATCGTATGAAGTCACGCAAGGTGAAATAGTACTAAAAGGTAAAAATGTTCTTGATATGGCACCTGATGAACGTTCCCATTTAGGACTGTTTGTGGCATTTCAGTATCCAGTGGCGATTCCAGGCGTGACTGTGGCGAATTTCCTGCGTACAACCTTAAATGCTCACAGGAAAGCTCAAAATCCGCAAGACAAGGGTATTCCCATCCCGGAATTTAGAAAAAGGCTCATACAGAAAATGGATCTTCTAAAGATGGATCATAAGTTTGCCGGCAGATATCTAAATGAGGGATTCTCCGGTGGCGAAAAGAAGAAAACTGAAGTACTGCAAATGGCTGTTCTAAAACCTGANATTACTGTTATGGATGAGACTGATTCCGGTCTGGATATAGACGCTTTAANGATAGTATCTGAGGGAGTAAATTCATTACGTGGACCGGATCTTGGAGTGCTTGTTATCACNCANTATCAGCGAATATTAAACTATATCAAACCTGATTTTGTTCACATCATGTTGGATGGAACGATTGTGGAATCAGGAGGCGCAGACCTGGCGTTACACCTGGAAGAGCATGGTTATGCCTGGCTGCGCGAAAAGAACGGGCCAGTGCTTGCTTAGCCATTTCAATAGTATTTGGATAAACGAGTGCAGGTGTCAGCCGTTTTTTGGAGGTATTTAATGAATGAAATAAAAGGTGATGAACAATTATTAGAAGGTATTGGAGAGTATCAATACGGCTTCAAAGATCCTGATACTTTTGTATTTAAATCACGAAAAGGGTTGGACCGTGAGATCGTCGAGCAGATATCGGCGATGAAAGGTGAGCCCCAATGGATGTTGGAGTTTCGGTTGAAGGCACTGGATCACTTCCAAAAACGAGCGATACCGGAATGGGGNGGTAATCTTTCCAACCTCAACTTAGACAACATTTACTACTACGTAAAACCTACAGAATCGGAGAGTCAATCGTGGGATGATGTTCCGGACACGATCAAAAATACTTTCGATAAACTAGGGATTCCTGAAGCCGAACAAAAATTCCTGGCAGGAGTAGGTGCTCAATACGAATCAGAGATGGTATATCATAAGATTCAGGAGCACCTCGAGGAGAAGGGCGTTATCTTCCTCAGCATCGAAGACGGATTAAAACAGCATCCGGAGCTATTTCGCGAATATTTTGGAACTGTAATCCCAATTGAGGATAATAAATTTGCTGCCTTGAACGGTGCAGTATGGTCTGGTGGCTCATTTATTTATGTACCTAAAGGTGTGCATATCGAATTACCTCTTCAGGCCTACTTTCGTTTGAATGTGGCAAATATTGGGCAGTTTGAGCGTACACTAATTATCGTTGATGAGGGAGCCCAGGTACATTATGTAGAAGGGTGTACAGCGCCAACTTATACAACTGATTCGCTTCATAGCGGCGTAATAGAGATCGTGGTGAAGAAGAATGCCCGTGTACGTTATACGACCATCCAGAATTGGTCGAATAACGTATATAACCTGGTAACACAGCGCGCCCTGGTATACGAAGGTGGTACGATGGAGTGGGTGGATGCAAATCTGGGCTCGAAATTAACCATGAAGTATCCTTCTTGTTACTTGCTGGGACCTAAGGCGCATGGCGAGATACTGTCAATGGCTTTCGCAGGACGGGGACAGCATCAGGACGCCGGTGGCAAGGTTATCCATTTCGCGCCTGATACGAGCAGTAAGGTCACATCCAAATCAATCAGCCAGGCAGGCGGACGTGCATCATATCGTGGGCTACTGAAGGTCCACAAAGGCGCCGATAATGTTAAGTCGAACGTGGTTTGTGATGCCTTGCTTCTGGATGAAAAATCGCGTTCTGATACATACCCATATATTGAAATAAATGAGGATGATGTGACAATCAGTCACGAAGCCTCCGTTTCGAAGGTCGGGGAAGAACAGTTATTTTATTTGATGAGCCGTGGAAGAACAGTTATTTTATTTGATGAGCCGTGGCCTTAACGAGGAGGAAGCTATTACAATGGTCGTCTCTGGATTCATAGAGCCCCTTGTTAAAGAATTACCGATGGAGTACGCCATCGAAATGAACCGCCTGATCCAATTGCAGATGGAGGGCTCGATAGGATAACCAATGCCAGCGAAAACAGTTGTTAGACGTAAAAGAGCAGCAGGAAAGATTGCTTCGCAAGAATTTAATTTTTCTCAAGACATGATTCCGGTCTTGAATGACAAAGCCGTACCGGATTTTATAAAAGAATATTACAGGCAAGCCTGGGATTCCTATTCTCAACTGACATTTCCCACCACAAACGATGAGCCATGGCGTAGAACAGATTTACGTTCCATGAAGACCGGAAATTTTCATCTTCCTGAAAATGGAAATAATGTTTCATTTCAACCTGCACCCGATGACCTCCTGCAGCCTCTGGTTGGAGATCATGATGGAGGTCAAATATTGATCTCACCAAACGGCGTACAGCGCGAATTGGATCCTGAGCTGGATGCAGCTGGCTTAATATTTGAGCCTTTACTGACAGCCCAGCAGCGGTATCCAGAAGTTGTTGAGAAAGTTTTAGGAAAGATCGTTCGTTTTGATGAAGGCAAGTTCGCTGCATTAGCCGCAGCTTTGTCACAAGACGGAGTACTGGTTTATGTGCCTCGCGGGATGCATGTGGAGCTTCCATTGCACAGTGTAATTTGGGGTCCTGGAACAAACCTGGCCTATTTCTCGCATCTGCTGATNTATATTGATGATGGCGCATCGCTAACTTATCTTCATGAGGCAGCTTCCCCAACACAATCAGAAGGCCAGACACTGCATGCTGGAATTGTGGAGATCCATGTTGGAAACGGTTCTAATCTCCGATTTGTCGAGCTGCAATCTTGGGGCAAGCATGTTTGGAATTTCAGCCACGAACGCGCCCGGGTTGAGCGAGATGGAAAATTGGATTGGATATTTGGAGCTGTTGGCAGTCATTTAACGAAAAATTTCTCTGACCTTGATTTAATCGGGTTGGGAGCGAGCGGTCGCATGTCTGGATTCTATTTTACGGATGGTACACAACATCTCGACCACGATACACAGCAGAACCATCTGGCTCCTAACACGACGAGTGATCTGTTGTTCAAAGGAGCACTCCGGAATCGCAGCCGTTCGGTGTGGCAGGGCATGATTTACGTAGCTCCAGGAGCCCAAAAGACAGATGGGTACCAGGCGAACAGAAACCTGGTGTTGAGTTCATCAGCGCGAGCAGACTCTATACCCGGTTTGGAGATTTTAGCAGACGATGTGCGTTGTACACACGGTGCAACGGTTGGAAAAATTGACGCCGACCAAGTTTTTTATCTACTGAGTCGAGGAATTCCATATAATGAGGCTGAGCGTCTCATCGTGGAGGGGTTCTTCGATCCAATCATGCAACGAATACCGTTTGAGGGTATTCGTACTCGTTTTCAGGAAGCTATTGTAAATAAAATGGGATGATTTTATACCTGATCCAATATTATTAATCCAGCAGGATTCCCGACGGACCCTTGCGAGTAATGAACTGAAAAAGATGAAAACTTGAATTATAGAATAGCCGGCATGGTTGTATAATATGGTGGGTTGGGAGACTCGCCTGGGAATTTTGGCTAATAATTTATCAAGGATGGAAAGGGAGGCAGCTTTGTCAGGATTATATTTCACCACTTCACCAAATCAGGAGGACCCTTTTAGTGTCGGGGATCGAGTTGAGGTGTACTGTGATCACGACCGAGATGATGAACGCGTACGAGACTGGCTGGAAGGAACAGCCGTTCAAGTTGATCCGAAAATGATTGCAGTCCAATTTGAAGAGAATGTATATTTAACCGATGGTTGGATGGTTCCAGATCATGTGTTGTGGTGTCCGAAGGATTCTAATAATATACGTAAAGTAGTGCGTAGAAGAAGACGTACCCGTCCTAAATCAACGAAGACTAAATCGAAATAAGAATGACACGCATTGATACAAACACTAAAACCTTGGATATAGCCAGCATTCGTTCGGATTTCCCTATCATTCAAAGTGATGTGAGACCAGGAGTGCCTCTGGTATATCTTGATTCAGCAGCGACGAGTCAAAAACCTTTGGCTGTTATCCAGGCAATGGATGAGTTCTACAGGGAATCGAATTCGAATATCCACCGTGGTATTCATACCCTGGCAGAAGAAGCGACCGAGATGTACGAGGCTGCGAGAGTAAAGGTGGCCGATTTTATCAACGCACCCGCACCTCGCCAGGTTGTGTTTACGCGAAATACAACCGAATCGATTAACCTGGTGGCGTATTCGTGGGGACGTTCTCTAAAATCCGGTGACGTAGTCATCTTAACCGAGATGGAACATCATTCAAATCTTGTTCCCTGGCAGATGCTTGCCGAGGAACGCGGAATAAGGCTTGAATTCATCCCGGTGGGCGAAAATGGTTTACTTGATTTGGAGACTTATCATCAGCTCCTGAAACTCGAACCGAAACTGGTAGCATTTACGCAAATGTCAAACGTGCTCGGAACAATAACGCCAGCAGCGGAAATCATCCGCCTTGCGCATGATTGCGGTGCTGTTACACTTATTGATGGTGCTCAATCCGTCCCTCACCTGCCTGTCAACGTTCAAGAACTGGATGTTGATTTCTTAGCTTTTTCAGCACATAAAATGTGTGGACCGAGCGGCATTGGTGTCCTGTATGGGAAAAAGGAGCTGTTGAATGAGATGCCACCATTTTTAGGTGGTGGTGACATGATAAAACGTGTTCACTTGCGGTCATATTCAACTAATGAACTGCCGTATAAGTTTGAGGCAGGCACTCCAGCTATTGCAGAAGCCATTGGTTTCGGTAAGGCCGTGGATTACATCAGTTCATTGGGGATGCAGGCGATTGCGGCTCATGAGCATGAGATTGGCGCATACGCCATGGAGCGTTTAGAAGAGATACCGGGAGTACGTGTGTATGGCCCCGAGGCAAGCTATAAAGGAGGGGTCCTATCCTTCACCATGGAAGGCATTCATCCTCATGATATTTCTCAGATTTTGGATTCATATGGTATAGCTATTAGAGCAGGACACCATTGTGCCATGCCTTTACACGAGAAGTATCGTATACCTGCTAGTGCACGAGCAAGCTTTTACCTCTATAATTCGATCGAAGAAGTTAACCATTTAGCTGATGCGATCAATAAAGTTAACGAACTATTTCGGATGTAATGACCAACTTATGAGGAATATTATGGTGATTACCGTAATCGGATTGAAACATGGATGACCTGTACCGGGAAATAATTATTGATCGTTACAAGAATCCAATCTATCGGGGGATTCTGGACCCTCACGATATTTCCTTTGAGGATGATAATCCCCTTTGCGGTGACTTTATCAGGATTGAGTTGCAGGTATCAGAAGACGGAATCGTGAAAAATGCGCTGTTTGATGGGCATGGTTGCGCGATATCATTGGCTTCGGCAGATTTATTACTCGAATCCATTCATGGGAAGTCTATTGATGAAGTCAAAGAGCTTACCAAAGACGACATATTAGAATTACTGGGAATTGAATTGGGGCCGGTAAGATTAAAGTGTGCCCTTTTATCGCTGAAGGTACTCAAGGCTGGCGTATACGGTCTTGGTGAAGCCAGCGACGAACTGGTCGAATGAACTTGTAACGCACGAGGGGTAGAACAAAAATGGGAGGTCGGGGTCATGTTTGACTACACAAAACTTGGGCCAGATGATTGTGAATTCGTAACGATTGCCGGAGAGGAAGAATTATCGAACGGGGAACGGTTATTTGTTGAAATTGGCGATATCCCGCTAGTGATATTCAATATTGCTGGGGAAATCTACGCGATAGGGGATGTGTGTACGCATGATGACGGACCACTTGGTGATGGAGAAGTAGAGAAGTACGATGTGATTTGTCCACGCCATGGTGCAAGATTCGATGTAAGGACTGGTAAAGCGACGACCTTGCCCGCAATCGTTGATATTTCAGCTTATCCAACGCGAATTGTAGATGGGCAAATCGAAGTGGGTATATCCAAAGACTCTCTTTAGGATCGTAGTCTATTGATTATTGGTAGAAGATGCCTACGGGACGCGACCCCATGAATAGAATGTCGGTACGTATAATATTCGGTCTCCACGAGACCAGGCATCCGCATCTTCTTTTTTGAATTCCTGAATATCACTTTTCGATACAAAACCGGACAGGTCTGATTCAAGAACAGCCCACTCGGTTTGCAAATTTGCTGGCGATGGGGGATTTTTCCATTGTGCTCCTAAAATCCCTGTTTCGACATTGACAAGGCCCAGTGTGATGAATATTTCAGCCAAGCGCCGTCCGATCAATGGATCTGCACCCTGCCGTTTTAATGCTTCGGTCTGTAAGGCGCCCAGATGGGATAGTTTGGGTGGGTAATCAATACGCCCTCCATAATCGGGTTCAGCTAATGCGAGCACAGCGCCTCCCGATTTGGTGATTCGTATCATTTCACTGACGATTTTTGTTGGATCGCGGACCCACAATAATAAAAAATGACAAAAGGTGATGTCAAAATGAGCCTTTTTTAGCGGTAGAAAATTTGCATCTCCTTGAAGCAGTTTAACAGATGGGGTATTCCGGGCTGCCAGCGTTAGGTAGCTGTCATCAATATCCAGACCAAAGGCTGGTTTGTTGAATTCTAATCCAATCCCCGAAAGAACCGCACCACTTCCGCAGCCCACTTCCAGTACAAATCTCGCATTTTCCATACCCGCCCGCTGTAACAAATAGTTCCGCAATTCCTTCGTCCAGCGTGCCTGCTGAGTGTAGCGCGCATGCCATTGGTCGGGATTAAGTGACACTGTTTTCCCCCAAACTTACTCGTCTTACGATTAGCATCTTACTCCCCTGAATGAGCATTCATCCAGATTTTTTCCCACTCGTCCTCCAATATATTCCCTAACACGCGGTTTATACCCTGAGCGGGTAAAACATCTCCATCTGGTTCTAAATATAACCAAGCGCGACCAGCTCCCTCCCTTTCTTCACTGTACGCGGTTTCGAGTGCAACTGGATTGCGGGCAGAATATGGAACTGGCATATTCCAAACTAGATCTAAATCTAATTCTGATACCAGCTCGCGTGCCTTCTGGAGTTCGGTCTCAAGACTGGGATCGCTGATAGTCAAGGAGATTGCTTTGACATCCATGTCGGCTAAACGCTCGAACAGGCTCATTACTTCTCCCAAGTTGTCTTCCGTTAAGGTAAGATGAACTGCAACGTACAAATCTGCTGCCAGAACATTTTCGAGCGCAAGCCAGGCTTGCTCGTTTTTCGGTTGAAGGACCATCATCAGGTGATCCAACCCAGTTAATAATAGTTTATCCAGATACGCTTGATCTGAAAATTTCAGGCCATTGGATAGCAAACCTGTGACCTGGTTATTTTTTTCTGCTCTTATCAGCAAATCAGGAAGGTCGTCGCGCATTGTTGGTTCTCCACCGGTAAAAACTAGGTGAGGGATGCCAACTTCCTGTGTTTTATCGATCAGCGTTAGCCATTCATCTGTACTGAGTTCTTTTTCTACCCGATCGATGGGTGCGACTTGTGGGTCAATGTGAGTCGGGAGCCGATACGTTATCGCGCAGTCCAATCGGTAGGGTGCAGGTATGTAACCAGAGAATGGCTGCAAACGTTCGAAATCTAAAAATGTGACTGGATCCAGGTCTGGTGTGTTAATCAGTACTTGGATCCGGTCGATCAGATCCTGATAATCCCTTTGCGCCTCTTCAGAGCTGATCTCGTACCGTTGAGCCATATTCAGACCTACTTCCTCGGGACTGACATTTTTTACTAAATAATAGGCATATTCGGCAGCGGTTTGGTTAAGGTGCAGGATCGTGGAAGCGTTTATGATGAGTACACCACTACCGTCGCCTTCAACACGTAGGTGGAGTCGATAATTTCGTGGATCGTCTTGTGGTGCTATGTAATGATATGTGCCGGTTGGGATTGGTTCAACAGGAGTGAACAGGCGACGAAAAGACTTGAGGATGTTTGCCATCATTAACCTCACAAAGTGACTAAGACAATTGATTGCGGTCTTGGGTAGATCTTTGAAGCACTAAGGGACATCCGCCGCCGCATTCTGGCAGCAAAGAACACTCACCACATTTATCGGGTATATAAGTACGTTCGCGTAAACTTACTGATAATTCATGTTCCCAGATCGATTCCCAAGAATCTGTAAGAATGTTTCCGAGTTGCTCGTAATAGGACTGGCAGGGGATTACTCCGCCGTCCGGTTCGACGCACATGTTATAAAGCGCCGCTGTGCAGCCTTTGACACCCAAATCGAGTTGTAAAGGATCAAAGTTACAGTATTGCGTGGGTGTGTACCAGATCAGGCGTTGATTATTAGCATCCGTATGCTGCCGCGCCATATCTAACAAGGGCTGCAACTCACTCTCTTTTAGACCGCTGCCAACAGTTAATCCATGACCAGAGTATATTAACGCGTTCAGCCCGACGGTAGGTACGCCCAACGATGACAGAAAAACAAGCGTCTCATCGAGAAGCGAGCTGTTGTCGCGCAGCATTGTAGTATTGGTCATAACAAACAAAGGGCTTTCCAGGGCATTTTCCAAACCAGCAATGGTCTGCTTCCAGGCACCGCGATTACATACCATTTTGTCGTGAATCTCAGGAAGATGAGATTCTACAGTAATCTGTACATGATCGAGCCCCGCATCAATCAGCTCTCTCAAGTACTCAATACTCCTTAGTCGCCTTGCATTGGTGTTGATACCTGTTATCTGTCCGTTATGTTCTGCATGGGCGATCAATTCCGGTAAGTCGTCTCGTAAAGTTGGCTCACCTCCCGTGAAGACAACATGCGGAATGCCCAATTCCCAGATCCTGTCGAGGATATCCTTCATCTGTGCTGTCGATAATTCTGGGTATTCTCTTGGACGGGCGTTGTAGCAGTGAGAACAATCGTTATTGCAGCGATAGGTAAGTGCCAGGTCCATGCGGTAGGGCGAGGAAGGTCTAGAGGAGAATGGAGCTTTGATCTCGAGGTCCAGGTCATGGATTGGACAGGCGCCATCTGGACGGGTTAATTCCAACAAAACATCCGCAATTTGCGCATAGTCATTGCTGGCCTGGCTTTTCGGGACGTTGTATCGTTTAGTTATGCTGCGTATTGCTTCGTCCTGGGGCGTTTTTTCCAGCGCCAGATGGGTCATATAGGCCGCGGTTTGATTTAAATGCATCACTCGGCTGGCATTGACCAGTAATAAACCACTTCCGTCCTGATCCACACGCAGGTGAATACGGCTGCGCTCCCCGAGGCTTTGTCTTTCATAGTGATACAGACGAGGAGTGTTGGTTAGTGAGGATGGAGTGATCGGAAATTTTGATTTGATCCAGTTCAACATGCTTCTATTCCTGAAGAATACCAATAAAATTTATTTATCAATCTATCGAACACCTATAAAGTAATTATCTTCCACCGCCGGCACAGGCACAGGCGCAGCCCGCGCAGGCACATGCACAAGCGCAGCCACCGCCCCCTCCGCCACTCCAACTTCTCCCACTAGAAGTTTTAACTGGTACGGGGTTGGTCTTCTTGGTAATTCCACTCGTAAAATCGGTTACGCTGCCCACCACACCAGCAGACATTGCCTGTACACCGCCAACGACAGATGNGGCAAAATCGGAGCCGGGTAGGTGTGGGAGAGATNTGCCGCCACCCTTAGATGAAGGGATGGATATTTTACCTGGGCTGCCTGCTGAGGTTCGTGGGAAGGATGGATCGTAACGATGCCACCAGATCGGGACAAAAACAGGCCCAGTGCGGAATACATCCCGCGTCCGGTCTTCGTAGTCTTTATCGAGCATGGTCCATTCCATTACCTCGTCGAACTTCTCACTCTTGACCTCCGGAGTATCTGCTGCTTCAACTTGAGTCCAGGCACGCATGACGATATCCCGGTAGTAAGCTACAGTCTCACGTCGACTAAAGCCTTTCATCTTTTTCGATACGCTTTTCACGAGGTTTATCATCGCCTCTTGTAGTGCTTTTCTTCGGGAGGAGAGTTTTGTCTTTTTAAAGGCCTCTATGAATTTAACCTCGTATGAATGCAGCCCTTCAGGTAAAGGATCGGTCACTTTTATTTTTAATGGGTCGCGGTTAGTGACCTCAACAGCGTTCTTCTTGATCGTGGAGAAGAGGATCATCGTCAGGATTTTATCCATGGGTTGTTCTAACAAAATAGCCGCTTCGACTGCTGTCAGACCACGCTTAATGCCGTGCCCTTCTATTGCGATCTTGGGCGATAAGTACTGTAATTTCCGACGTTGTGTGCCTCTAATGGAAAACCAAACGATGCCTACGAAGAAGAGAATGAAAAAAAGGCAAAAACACATTCCCACGAGATCGTCAGCGTTTATACCCAGCCTTTCCAGCAAACTGGGTACGACGACTGCTGCATTTGGAACATATTGATTTGGGAATGAAGCACCGAATGTATAGGCAGCCGATCCGGATGCATTAGGATTACACCATGTATATGTTATCCTGCCTGTATCGTCGATCCCTGTTTCCGGCTCGCTAGGAAACCCGGTGGGTGCTTCATGCCAGCGAGGTTCATCAGGTTGTACCCCTGGAGGAAGGTGGTAAATTACACAGAGATTGGTTGAACCGCTAACATATTGAGAGCCGAAATAATTAGGAATAAAAACCGCGCTTACGTAATCATCACCCAAATCGTCCTTGTAAAGAACGTTTCTCTGTGTGCCAATAAACACATGTACAGATCCGGTATCTCCCGATGGAATTGCATGTGGTCCTAAACCCACTGCTACGCCGGAATCCCCTTCACCCTGAAAATCGGAGGACGAGATAAATGATAATGGTTGACCGTCAACGTCTGCAAAGATGCTGCTGGTGTCGAAATTTGAGTTGGGTAATCCCACATCCACATACTCGATGGGTGAAGCAAAAACATCGTTGGTGAATACAAAAACATAATCAATTGATGATGTTCCGTCTTCATTCCAAAATACGTGGACCGTATTTTGATCGAAACTGAACGAGAGTGTCTGCGCCAATACGATACTGGATGGGAGCAAGAGTGCAGATATCAAGACAAGAGCTATTAAATACCACTTTCGCATAACCATATCTCCTACTTGGTACTTTACTTAGAAATCATCAACTCACAAAATTTATTTTCACCACTTTGGCTCTTCAGTTATTTGATAGGACGTCCCACAGTATGGGCATTCAACTACCGGTGCCCCGGCTACCATTTTTACGTTATCTGTTGTCAGTGCGCCGCCACAGTGCTGACATTTAAACGTATCCAGGTTCACATCCGCGGGTAAGTCGATCTGTAATGTAATGTTTTCTTCGGCTTGTTTTGGTTTGATACGTGTTCCCACCCATATTAATATCAAACCGGTGATTATAAATCCGATACCGACAAGCATCCAATTATCTTGTCCTTGTTCCGGGTCGGTCGATGCAAGCACTGTGAGAGCCCCAAATATTATTAATAATGCGGCTAAGATAAATGAAATAATTCTTCCAGCACTCATAATTACCTCTTGTGGCTATTTTATTTTTACTGAGTATAGTTTATCGGGTTTTGTCCAAATCGACAACTGATATTATTCCTGTGTTTGTCATATTTCTGGATAATTATTATAAAACGCTTGTTTGGACAATTTAAATAGATACTATCAGCCCAAAAGGATTATCAGGAATCTGCTGATTTCCAAACTTTTGGCATATCAAATATAACGAATGTGCTTATTTCCCCAGGAAGGTCTGTCTGGCTTGATCTGGTTGGTGCTTGAAATGGCTCCTGTCTCATGTGTAGGAAATCATTTCATCATCGGATGCAGAAAGTTCCACTAATCTTCCTGTGGCGGCATATATTGTTCTTTCGCATATGTTTGTGACCCTGTCAGACATGCGTTCGAGGTTATGGGAAACCCACATCAGATAATTTGCGCGGTCAATTGTTGTTGGATCGGAGATCATGATTTCTACAAGTTCGTGATATATGTCCTGGTAAAGTTGATCGACCTGGTCATCTTCTGCTGGGATGCGTTTTGCTACCTCTACATCCTGATTGACAAATGCACTCACAGCACGATTTAACATACTAATAGTGATGTCTGTCATTTTTGGGATATCAATTAATGGCTTGACAAGTGGTTGTTCACCAATCAGGAGGACTATTCTCGCAATACCTTTTGCATAATCCCCCATGCGTTCTAATTCGCCAACAACTTCCAGGATGGATGCAATCATGCGTAAATCACCAGCCATAATCGGTTGTTGAGTAGCAATGGTAACAATGATGTCATTCTCAAGCTCAAATCGTTTGGTATTTATGTGTTGATCAGCATTGATTATTTGGTGAGCAGTCTTCAGATCTTGTTTTTTAAGAGCTTCGATTGCGCCAATTGTAGCTTGCTCAACCATACTGTTCATGACGATAATTTCGTCAAATAGATGCCTGATTTTCCTGTCTAGAGTTTCTCTTGGCATAAGGAAATTCCTTTGTCTGGTACTCACAAATATATACGTATTATCATTCTACTCACTAATTCAACCGTTATTTATATTTTGTCTAGCCGAAGCGGCCCACTAAATAATCCTCTGTACGCGTATCTTTGGGATTGGTGAACAATTGATTTGCAGGAGCGTATTCAATCAGTTCTCCCTGCAAAAAAAAAGCTGCTTGATCAGCAACTCGTCCTGCCTGCTGCACAGAATGTGGAACCAGAATAATTGTGTAACCATTTTTAAGTTCTTGAAGGGAACTCTCCACTTTATTCGTAGAAATGGGATCCAATCCAGATGTCGGTTCGTCCAATAATATCACCTCAGGTTCAAAAGCCAATGATCTGGCCAGGCACAATCTCTGTTGCTGACCACCTGATAATGCCACCGCCGGGTCTTCCAACCTATCCTTAACTTCGTCCCATAATGCAGCCTGATTCAGGCTTTTCTCAACTGCTTTATCCAACCGTGTTTGATTACGTTCACCAGCTAATTTCAACCCGTAGGTTAAATTATCTTTGATGCTAAGTGGGAGCACTATCGGTTGGGCAAATACCATACAAACGCGACGTCGAAGTGCAATAACGTCGAGCTTTGGATCAAGTACGTCTGTATATTCATAGTTTTTATTCGCTAATAATACTTTTCCGCTAACTTCTTCAACATCGGCAAGGTCGTTCAACCTGTTTATTACTCGTAGAAGTGTTGACTTCCCACCCCCAGCAGGGCCGAATAGCACAGTGATTGAATTCTCAGGCACATTCAAGGTGATTGATTTGAGCGATTCTGTACCGTCGGAATAGTTTAGTGAGAGATTTTCTATAACTATTTTGTCCATGAATTCAACTCGGTAAGATTACCATAATCGTTTGGCACGAGCTCGTGATCGAATAACTGTTGCGAGAAGATGCATTCCTAAAACAAATATCATCAATACAAGCGCCGTACCAAATTGTATTGTAACGGGCATACCTGGAACTTGAGTAGATATTACGAATAAGTGATAGGGTAATGCCATGGTTGCATCGAGTGGAGAATCTGGGAGGCTCGGTAAATAAAACGCTGCAACGGTGAAGAGAATTGGTGCTGTCTCCCCTGCTGCTCTTTCTAGTCCTAAAATCACACCAGTAAGTATCCCAGGCAGAGATTGAGGTAGTACAATTCTTCTGATAGTTTGCCATTTGGTCGCACCAAGGGATATGCTGACCACACGAAAAGACTGGGGAACAGCGCGTAAAGCTTCCTCGGATGTGCTTATTATGATAGGTAGTGTCATGATTGCCAGGGTTAAAGAGCCAGCGATTATGCTGGTTCCAAGGTTTATAAAGATGACAAAAAGACCCAGACCGAATAATCCATAAACAACGGATGGGATTCCAGCCAGGTTGATGATAGCTATTCGAATAGTTCGTGTCCAGCGATTTTCTGGGGCGTATTCGGCGAGATAGATGGCAGCCCCAATTCCTAAGGGTACAGAAAAGATAGCAGTACCAATGGTTAAATAAATTGTACCAACAATAGCGGGGAAAATGCCACCATCCTTCATACCATTTGTTGGGAAACCGAATATGAATTCCAATGACAGGGCTGGAAGTCCTTGTCTTATTATGTAGCTCACAATGATAATAATTGGCGCAATGGTGATCATGGTAATCACTGTTAACATGAAGAACCCACCCAATTGAGTTCTATGTCGTGCTTTGTGAGTTGGATTGGATTTCCTGATCATGCCTAAAAATAAAAATGGGGATAAATCTTCCTTAAGACAATATTCTCTCGGAGCGTTTACGTTGACGGAATACAACGGCGGATGCTGTGATGTTAATTAGCAAGGATATTAAGAAGAGTACAATGCCGATGAAGAAAAGTACGTGGTAATGAGTACTACCACTGGCTACCTCTCCCATTTCGGCT